>OGDY01000430.1_pt1 | contig 57314 bp, 51 predicted proteins | sample 1570341 | NCBI WGS metagenome assembly OGDY01 (sample SAMEA2581972, study PRJEB24529) | metagenome | biome: Human gut stool | place: China | collected 2011 | reverse complement strand
TCCGGCAAGCACAACGGAAAGTCAAGGATCAGCAAACGAGGACGGAAACGCCTTCGGTATCTGCTGTTTGAAGCAGCTTTATCCTTGGCTGCAACCAATCCGGAATTCAGGGAAATACACCGCTATTACACAAGCAGGAAAACAAATCCGCTGAAGAAAATGCAGTCACTGACGGCATTGTCAAATAAGCTGATACGGGTGTTTTTCACAATCCTGAAACATGGTGTTGACTACGATCCGAAGAAACTATTAAGCGACATCAGGCGTCCTGAAGAAATGCCGCAAGCGGCATAAACAGGTGTAAGTCCTACCATGCTGAACTTACAGAGAACGTCCGCCGAAAGGTGCTGTAACGGAAGCGGAGCAAATACTACAAAAAGGAAGAGCCAGCAGTCGGCAGGAATAATGACCATGAGGCATGACCTCGCGAAGGAGCTGCGCTGACGCCCGGTTATGGACAGGCAGGACGAAGGAAGTTGGGACTCTGTAAGACGGATGATCCCGTTGGACATAGGAGGTTCGCTGCCGTAACGGAATGGGGTTGCATCAAGGCCTTTTTGAAAAATAATCAAAAGACGTTTGGTTTGTTATACCCTAAAAACGTTATCATCTGCATTTTATGCTATGGATAATCCTTTACCACGCTCTTCCCTGACGTTCAACTTTTTGAAAAACAGAGATATCGTTAGTATACGAGAGTAATCAAAAGATACTATGAGGAGTTTTTATTATGTTAAAAAATGAAATAAGCTATATAGCTCAGGGAAAATCTTTAAGCCGTAAAATGACTGAAAATGCTTTTGATAAGATAATGAGCGGAGCAGTTAATGATATACAGATAAGTGCATTCCTTACAGCACTTTCCATAAAAGGTGAAACCATAGATGAAATTACAGCAGCTGCAACCATATTGAGAAAATATTGCTTACAGCTTCCGCACAAAAGTGAAGTTCTTGATATAGTTGGAACAGGCGGAGATAAGTCTGACAGCTTTAACATTTCAACCACATCAGCATTCGTTTTAAGTGCAGCCGGTATAGATGTAGCGAAACACGGCAACAGAGCAGCATCCAGCAAATGCGGTGCAGCAGATTTAATTGAGGCACTTGGAGCAAAGCTTAATATATCAGCTGAAAAAAGCGGAGAAATACTTGATAAAACAGGAGTTTGCTTTTTATTTGCACAGAAGTATCATTCAGCAATGAAGTATGTAGGTAAGGTCAGAAGGGAAATAGGAATAAAAACAATTTTTAACCTTGTAGGGCCTTTGTCAAATCCTGCATTTCCAAAATATCAGCTTATGGGAGTTTACAGTGAGGAACTCTTGAAGCCGCTTGCACATTCACTTGCAAATATCGGAGTAAAAAATCTTATGACAGCTTATGGACGTGACGGACTTGATGAAATTTCATTATGCGGTGAAACAGCAGTTTATGAGATAATTGACGGCAAGGAAAGCGAATATATTATTACTCCTGAAAAGCTGGGCTTTGATAGATGCTCTAAAAATGATTTAACAGGAGGAAGTCCGCAGGAAAATGCAGAGATAACATTAAGTATCTTAAACGGAGAAAAGGGACACAAGAGAAATGCAGTGGTTCTGAATTGTATATATGCATATCATCTTGTACATCCGGAAATGGAACTCCTTGATATAAAAGAGATAATAGAAAATTCAATTGACAGCGGCAAAGCACTTAATAAGCTTAATGAATTTTTAAAGCTGACAAAGGAGGGAATTCAGTGATACTTGATAAGATAGTTGTTTCTACAGCTAAAAGAGTTGCACATAGCAAAGAGTTTATTGCTCCTGAAAAAATGAAACAAAAAGCGGAAAAATGTGAGATTAACAGAGATTTTCCGTTTAAAAAGGCATTGTCAAAGAAAGAACTGTCATTTATATGCGAGGTAAAAAAAGCATCACCATCCAAAAGCATTATATCAGAGAATTTTCCTTATATTGAAATAGCTGAAAACTATGAAAAATATGGAGCTGACGCTGTTTCAGTTCTTACAGAACCTGAATTTTTTAAAGGAGATAATCATTATCTTACTGAAATATCGGAAAAAATAAAACTGCCATTGCTACGCAAAGATTTCATAATTGACGAATATCAGATATATGAAGCAAAAGTAATAGGAGCGTCAGCAGTACTGCTGATTTGCAGTATTCTTAATGAAAAGCGGCTTTCAGAATATCTTAAGTTAGCTCATAGTCTGGGACTTTCTGCACTTGTTGAGGTACATAATGAAGATGAAGTTCAGAAAGCTCTGGCATCTGGTGCAGAAATAATCGGAGTAAACAACAGAAATCTTAATGATTTTTCAGTTGATTTAAAAACAAGTGAAAAATTAAGAAAACATATACCTGATGACAAGATATTTGTTTCGGAAAGCGGTATACATACAGCAGAGGATATAAAGGCAGTTCGGGAATATGGTGCTGACGCAGTTTTAATAGGTGAGGCATTTATGAAAAGTGATAATATTGCGGAGCTTTTTAAGATCTTCAGAGGTATGATATGAAAATAAAAATATGCGGACTCAAGAGAAATGAAGATATAGAATATGTTAATGAAGCATTGCCTGATTACATAGGATTTGTCTTTTCAAAAAGCAGACGTCAGGTAACCTTACAACAGGCTTATGATTTGAAAAGAGATTTAAACAGCAGAATAAAATCTGTGGGCGTATTTGTAAATGAACCACAGGATATGATTGCAGAGCTTGCCAAAAATGGTATAATTGACTTAGCTCAGCTGCATGGTAACGAGGATAATGTTTATATAAGTAAACTGAGAGAAAAAACAGACGGTAAAGTCAAAATAATAAAAGCAATTTCAATCAGCAATGAATTCAGCATTGACCAAATTAATGAGATTGATGCAGATTTCTTTCTTTTAGACAACGGAAGCGGAGGTACAGGGAAAGCCTTTGATTACAGCTTAATCAAAAACAAGGTAAATGACAGAATTTTTCTTGCAGGAGGTATTAATGCAGGAAACATAAAAAATGCAGTATCTTTAAATCCTTATTGCATAGATGTAAGCAGTGGTGCAGAGTCTGATGGCATTAAGGACAGAGAGAAAATAATAAAATTAGTCAGGAGTATAAGAGATGAGTAAGGGAAGATATGGTATTCATGGCGGACAGTATATACCTGAAACGCTTATGAATGAGATTCATAAGCTGGAGGAAAGCTATGAATTTTATAAAAATGATGTAGAATTCAATAATGAGCTGAATAAGCTTCTTGCAGAATATGCAGGACGTCCGTCACTTCTTTATTATGCTGAAAAAATGACAAAGGATCTGGGCGGAGCAAAGATATATCTTAAGCGTGAGGACTTGAATCATACAGGTTCACATAAGATAAATAATGTTCTTGGGCAGGTGCTTCTTGCGAAGAAACTCGGAAAAACAAGAGTAATAGCTGAAACAGGTGCAGGACAGCATGGTGTTGCAACAGCAACTGCGGCAGCTTTGCTTGGTCTTGAATGTGAAATATTTATGGGCAAGGAAGATACGGAACGTCAGGCACTTAACGTTTACAGAATGAAACTTTTAGGTGCAAAGGTGAATGCAGTTACAAGCGGAACAATGACTCTTAAAGACGCAGTAAATGAAGCAATGAGAGAATGGGTTTCAAGAGTAGAAGATACTCATTATGTACTCGGTTCGGTAATGGGTCCTCATCCATTCCCAATGATTGTGAGAGATTTTCAAAGCGTCATAAGTAAAGAAGCTCGTCAGCAGATATTGGATAAGGAGGGTAAACTTCCGTCAGCAGTTGTAGCTTGTGTCGGCGGCGGCAGCAATGCAATGGGAATGTTTTATAACTTTATTCAAGATAAAGATGTTGAGCTGATTGGCTGTGAGGCGGCAGGACTTGGTGTAAATACAGAAAAAAATGCTGCAACGATTGCCAATGGAAGCCTTGGAATTTTCCATGGAATGAAGTCATATTTCTGTCAGAACGATGAGGGACAGATTGCCCCTGTATATTCAATTTCAGCAGGACTTGATTATCCCGGAATAGGCCCTGAACATGCAAATCTTCATGATACAGGACGTGCAGAATATGTTCCTGTAACTGATGAAGAAGCAGTTGCAGCATTTGAATATCTTGCAAGAACAGAGGGAATTATATGTGCAATTGAATCAGCACATGCTGTTGCACATGTAATGAAAATTGCAAAGAACTACAGCAGGGATGACATAATAATAATATGTCTTTCAGGCAGAGGAGATAAAGACGTTGCTGCAATAGCAAGATACAGAGGGGAGAAACTTTATGAGTAATATAAAAAGTGCATTTAAAGAAAAGGCTTTTATAGGATTTTTAACAGCAGGCGATCCGTCAATAGAAAAAAGCGAGCAGTTTATAATAAAAATGATTGAAGCGGGAGCAGATCTTATAGAAATAGGCATACCGTTTTCAGATCCGATAGCAGAAGGTCCTGTTATTCAGGCAGCCAATGTAAGAGCGTTGTCAGCAGGAACAAAGTTAAAAGATATTTTTGAACTTGTAGTAAAGATAAGAAAAAAATATGATACACCAATAGTATTTCTTACATATTTAAATCCTGTTTTTAAATACGGAGCAGACAGATTTTTTAAAAAATGTTCTGAAACAGGTGTAGACGGTATAATAATACCTGATATGCCATATGAAGAAAAAGACGAAGTTAAAGAATATGCAAAAGCAAATAATGTTGATGTTATTTCACTCATTGCACCTACTTCAGAACAGCGGATAAAGCTGATTGCACAGGAAGCAGAGGGATATATTTATATTGTTTCTTCAATGGGTGTTACCGGTATGCGTTCAGAAATAAAAACTGATTTAGAGAGTATTGTTGAAGCAGTAAGAAAGTACAGCAGCGTGCCTGCTGCAATCGGATTCGGCATAAATACTCCGGAACAGGCTGAAAAGTACGCAAAACTTGCAGACGGAGTAATTGTAGGAAGTGCAATTGTAAAAATAATCGCAGAACATGGTGAGAATGCAGACGACTATATTTATGACTATGTCAAAAGTATGAAAGAAGCTGTAAAAAAATAAAGGCAGCACCGTACAAAGAGCAGTGTACAGAATTGCATAAAAATAATGCAGTACAAAGTGATATTTGTTGACCTTGTACTGCATTATATTATTTTCTTTTTATTTTTCCTGTTAATTTTCTTATATTCGGAGAAAAAAATTCAAGAATTGCACAATATTTATCGACTAAAACTATAATATAGCTTTCTCTGTACTTAGGAAATTTTTTTGTAACAGGCCACATGTGTTTCTCTATAATATCCCGTTCACATTCATTCATATCAATGAGCTTAGAGGCGTTTTCCAAAGCGACAAGAGAATGAAATGCACTATGTGAAAGTGTTTTTTTGCTGTTTAAAAGCAAGCCTTTATTCTTGTTGTACTCTTTTCTGTTATAATAAAAAAGGTCATGAAGAAGACCGGCTCTTGCAGCAGATACGGCGTCAAGTTTTAATTTTTTGCAGATAATATAATTATAATATGATACATTAAGACAATGCTGAAATCTTGTTGTTGAAACATGATGTGTTATGTCCTTTAATTTTATCATTTCATCGGATTCAACGATATCTTTTATACAGTCATAATAACTGTTTTCGGTTAAATCTTTCTTTGAACCGATAGCTTTAAGCATAATAAGACTCCAATCAAAATAAATTAAGGCTCATGTGCAACAGCAATATAATAATTGAGTGCTGAACCAATAAAACAGGCATATAAATTTTTATGCGGTATTGACTTAATTATATTATACGTTATTTCACAATAAATTTCAAGTGTTTTTTATAAATCTGACAAAACTTGCCTATAATGTTGTATTGGATTTGAATAAATGTTACTTTATATGCTTTTCTTTATTTTTATCTATTTTATTTTTTACAAGATAACCTATTATGCTTAATAAAATTATTACTCCGAATAAGACAAGACTCATTATATAACGTCCTTCACCGATGCTTGCACCCATAAATACTGAGCAAGCCATGGAAGGAGTCCTCGCTATTGCCGCAATAAAAAAGAATTTATATGGATTTATTGATGTAATTGCGGCAATATATGTTAAAAAATCTTTGGGTGTTCCAGGTATAAGAAATAAAATAAATATAATTAAAGTAAGTTTTTTTTCATCATTCATAAGCTTCATAAATTTATTGTGTTCAAGCTTTTCCTGAGAAAAAATTTTATGCACCAAAGGCTGTCCGAATTTTTTTACAAGAGAGAATACCAGAGCCGAGCCTGTAAATATTCCTGCAAAGCAAAGGATAACGCCCCAGAATCCGCCAAACAAAACTCCGCCCAAAATTTCTACAGGTGCTCCGGGAACAAATGCTGCAACAATTTGCAGAATTTCAAGACATATAAAGGCAAGCGGAGCAAAAATTCCTAAAGATGATATTTTTTCATCTATAATATCTCTGCCCTGTTCTGTAGATAAAAGCTTGACAAAGGGAATAAGCAGAATGGTTAAGGCAGTACAAAGTATCACAATAAATAAAGTGAATATTATTTTTGACTTCTTTTTCATTTAAACCATCTCCTGAACGAAAACTGCTTTTCCTTTATTATATACCAATATTTTTTTAAATTCAACATTATAAAAATCTATTCACTTATTTTTTACAAAATAAACTTTTTGTGTATAACGAATAAATAATATGTGAAAGGAATATGATAATTAGTTGACATAAAGTTACAGTTTATTAAATCCCTTGACATTTTTACTAGTTGTGTGTATAATGAGTAAAAGAAAAATGTTTAGCTGTAGCATTTTCTGTGCTTCTCAGAATTTTGCTGAAAGCTTTTATAATGAAAGGATTTTTGTTATGAATAATTTTAAAAAGAGATTTATTGCACTTTCTTCATTGATAGCAATTGTGGTTGCTGCTTTTGCGGGATGTGCTGAAAAAAACAATACACCGTCACTTACCGATGAAGAGAAAAAGGAACTTTCAAAGGATAGTCTTACTTTTAATTATGATACTAATTCAGATTCAAGTGATAATTCTCTTGACAGTGCAGACCCTACAGACGCTGATCCTAAAAATACAACTTCTTCATCAGAGGAGTATTATGTTGTAACTGATGCTAAAGGACAGCCTGTTACTGAGTTTGTAACTGTTACTCAGGCAAACGGACAGCCTGCAACTGAAGTTGTTGAAGCTACTAAAGCAGACGGTCAAAAAGAAACAGATTCTTCAGGTTCAGTTGTTACAAATATAGTTCCTGCAACATCAGCTGTTACTGTAACTGCTAAGGGCAGTTCTAATAATAACAACACTCAGACAACAACTTCAAGCAGCTATAAATCAAATATGGTAAACTGTAACGCATGGTGGCTTGATGTTTCTCAGGAAAAAGACTTTACTTTTAACGATTACTTTATTGAAGTAAAGTTTGAAATAAAGAAAGATATTCCGGACGGAAAGTATCCTATTACCATTACAGAACCACAGTTCTCAAATATTAAAGCATTATCTGCTACATACCCTGAAAATGTAATTGACGGCTATGTATACGTTTCTCAGGATGCTGAACAGCAGAATGTAGACGACGGCGGCAAGTTTACTGTTATTGCTGAAAGTGCTTCAGGAAAACAGGGAGATACTGTTACTGTAAGATTTAAGATGCTTAATAATCCGGGGCTTTGTGCTATGAACTTCAACTTTGAATATGATAAAAATGCTTTGACAATTGTTGATGCATACTCAGTTGGTGAATTTGATAAGATAGCAAATACATCTTTAACTTATTAATAAATAATAGTTTAAGAACCTGTTCACATAAAAAATTCGTACATATCTCATATCCGGACAAGTTCTGACAGACTGCTGTAAACATGGCAGTCTGTTTTTTAAAATAAAAATTTTCAGACTTTTATTTTTTCAAAAAAAGTGTTATAATAAGAATATGTATCTGTATTTTTCAGGAGGTCTATGTGCAGTATTCGGATTTTAAAAGAGAAATTAAGTTTATTCTTATATGCTCTCTTTGCCTTGATGGAGCTGTTTTCCTGATTTCTTCGCTTTTTATCGGGTTTACGTTTTCAATGGCAGTTTCATTGCTTATTGGAACTGCTGTATTGATTTTAAATATGAGATTACTTTATAATTCAGTTCTGAAAAATACAAGAATACAAAATACAACAGGAAATCCAATGCTTAAAGGATATCTTTTACGTTCTTTTATTTCATGTACGGCTATTGCAGCTGGATTAAAACTGGATTTTCTTAATCCCTTGGGAATTATTCTTCCGCTTATCTATCCAAAACCAATTTATATTGTGCATTCTATAATAGTAAGGAGGTAATATGAATTGTGAAATTATCCGATTTTTTTCAGGGCGTGAAAGAAATTAAGGTCACAGGGCCTAAAATCATACATCAGTTTGATGTTTTCGGACTAAAAATCAATCTTACTGAATCAATTGTTATAGGCTGGATTATTATTATTGCAATAGCTGTGATTTTGAAAGTTCTTACTCACAATATGCAAAAAGTTCCTGTCAAAAAAAGACAGGTTATTGCAGAATGGATTGTTACAACCATTAATGATCTCATAGATGATACCATGGGAAAAAGTTTCAGATTTTTTGCTCCGTATATCTGTACGATTTTTGCATTTTCCCTTTTTGGAAGCTTGATAAGTATGCTGGGGCTTCGTCCTATGACAGGAGATTTCAATGTAATAATGAGCTGGGCTTTGGTTACTTTTATTTTCATTCAGGGAACTAAGCTTAAAACAAACGGATTTTTGGGATACTTAAAAAGCTTTACAGATCCGTTTCCCGTTATGCTGCCGCTTAATATAATAAGTGAGGCTTCAACTCCTGTTTCAATGAGTTTCCGTCATTTCGGCAATGTTGCAGGAGGCATGATAATTTCAAGTTTGCTTTATTTTGCACTTACTGCTGCATCATCAGCACTCGGACTTGCCTTTCCTGTTTTTGCACTAGGTGTTCCTGCTTTGTTTTCTGCATATTTTGACTTGTTTTCAGGCTTTATGCAGGCATTTATATTTATTATGCTTACAATGGTTTACATCAGCAATGCCGCTGATACAGAATAATTACAGCAAAACATAAATCAGAATCGTACAAGCAAGCTGAACAGCATTGTACGGACTGTACTAAATTACCGCCTTTTCAGGCAGAATGGAGATTTATTATGGAATTAGCAAAAGCTATCGTTTTAGGTGCATCAGCTATTGGTGCAGGTTTGGCAATGATCGCAGGTATAGGTCCTGGTATTGGTGAGGGTTATGCAGTAGGCAAGGCTTGTGAAAGTATAGGCAGACAGCCTGAATCATCAGGCAAGGTTACAAAGACAATGTTTATTGGCTGTGCTATTGCAGAATCTACAGGTATTTACGGCTTTGTTGTTGCTCTTATTCTCCTGTTTATCAATCCTTTCATTGATATGCTTTAATAAAAAACAAATTATTGATGACAACCGCATTTCAATTGTTTGTGTGCGTAATTGTCTTGATACTATAAATATGGGAGTGACACAATGAATTTAGATTTTTTGTCTATTGATCCTGGATCTATATTTTTTACACTCATAAATACTCTTATTTTATTTCTTGTTATAAAGCATTTTCTATTTAAACCCGTAAATAAAATGCTTGAAGAACGTAAGGACGACATTGCTTTAACTTACAGTAAAGCTGATAATGCTCTTGAAAAAGCAAAAGAAGCTGAAGAGCATTATAATAAACTTATTTCAGGTGCAAGAGATGAATCTGCTGATATTATAAAAGCAGCCTCTGAAAAAGCTAACCGACGTTCAGAAGAAATTCTCAATAATGCGAAAGCTGACGCAATTCAGATTAAGCAGAAAGCCGAAGCTGATATTGAACGTGAAAAACAGTCTGCAAGAAGTGAAATACGTTCTGAAATATCGGATTTGGCTGTTATGGTTGCTTCAAAAATTGTTGATAAGGAAATCAATGAACAAGACCAAAGACGCTTTATTGATGAATTTATTGAAAATGTGGGTGATGAAACATGAGTCAGAACAACGTAGCGTCAGCCTATGCAGAGGCTGTTTTTGAGCTTGCAGAAGAAAGCGACTGCCTTGATGATATTTGCTATGAGCTTTCAATTATTGCTGAAATATTCAGCAGCAACCCTGAGCTTACGCAGCTGTTGACTCTCCCAACTCTTTCAAAAGAGGAGCGTATTTCTGTTCTTCAACAGGTTTTCAGCAAAACAAGCGGTATGCTGTTAGACTTTCTTTGTCTGCTTACCGAACGTGGAAGAATCAACTATATTTGTGAAATAGAAAAAGTATTCCGAAAACTTTATAACCAGAAAAATAATATTGAGGAGGTTACAGTAACAACAGGGGTTGAACTTACCGAAGATGAAAGACTCAGACTTACTGTAAAGCTCCAGAATAAACTCAACAAAAGAATTAAACTTATTGAAAAAATCAATAAAGACATTATTGGCGGTGTACAGCTTAAATATGGCGATACTCTTATAGATAACAGTATTTCGTCCAGGATAGGCAGTATAGCCAAGGAATTGAAAGATAATGACTGATAATTAATTTAAAGAAGGTGTATTAATGGATTTACGCCCAGAAGAAATAAGCGGCATTATAAAAGAACAAATTAAGCATTACCGCAATAAAATGGAGCTTTCAGATGTCGGAACAGTTATGACGGTAGGCGACGGCATTGCAAATATAAACGGTATAGAAAAATGTATGTCAGGCGAACTTCTTGAATTTGAAAACGGAGTTATGGGAATGGCTCTTAACCTTGAACAGACATTTGTCGGTGCAGTTATGCTTGGTTCAGACATTGATATAAAGGAAGGTTCTGTTGTAAAAAGAACAGGAAAAATTGTATCTGTTCCTGTCGGTGAGGCAATGATAGGCAGAGTTGTAAATGCTCTTGGTAAACCTATTGACGGAAAAGGTCCGATAAGAGCTGAAGGTGAAGCTCCGATTGAAAAAATTGCTTCGGGAATTATTACAAGAAAATCAGTTCACAAGCCTTTGCAGACAGGAATCAAGGCAATTGACTCCATGATTCCTATAGGCAGAGGTCAGCGTGAGCTTATTATCGGTGACAGACAGACAGGTAAAACTGCAATTGCCCTTGATACAATAATAAATCAAAAGGGCAAGGATATAGTATGTGTTTACGTTGCAATAGGTCAGAAGCGTTCTACTGTTGCAAATGTTGTTGAAACACTTACTAAATCAGGTGCTATGGACTATACGATTATTGTATCGGCCACAGCTTCAGAGCTTGCTCCGCTACAGTATATCGCACCTTATTCAGGCTGTACGATAGGAGAATATTTTCTAGATAAAGGAATGGACGTGCTTTGCGTTTATGACGATTTGTCTAAACATGCTGTTGCATATCGTACTCTTTCACTTCTTCTTAAGCGTCCGCCTGGACGTGAGGCTTTTCCAGGTGATGTTTTCTATCTCCATTCAAGACTTCTTGAAAGAGCTTGTTCACTTAATGAAAATTACGGCGGAGGAAGTCTTACTGCCCTGCCGATTATTGAAACTCAGGCAGGTGACGTTTCTGCATATATTCCTACCAACGTAATCTCTATTACAGATGGTCAGATATTCCTTGAAACAGACCTGTTTAATGCAGGTGTACGTCCTGCTGTAAACCCAGGAATTTCAGTATCCCGTGTAGGAAGTGCTGCTCAGATAAAGGCTATGAAAAAGGTTTCAGGTTCATTGAAGCTTTCATATTCTCAATATCGTGAATTACAGTCGTTTTCACAATTCGGTTCGGATTTGGATAAGGATACCAAGGAACGCCTTGCGAAGGGTGAAAGAATAGTTGAGGTTCTTAAACAAGACAGAAACAAACCTGTTGCTGTTGAAAATCAGGTAATTATCATATATGCAGTTACTCATAATTACCTCAGTACCATTCCTGTAAAGCTGATAAGTGATTATCAGGAGGCTCTTTTTGAATATGTGGATACTTCATATCCTGAAATTACTGATTCTATCAGAGATACCAAGGATTTGACTCCTGAAACGGAAGAACGTCTTAAAGAGGCACTGACAGCTTTTGCTGAAAAGTACATGGCTGATAAAAAATAATTTGAGGTGATATAATGGCTTCAGGCAATATGAAAAATATTAAACGCAGAATAAAAAGCGTTGAAAGCACTATGCAGATTACAAAGGCTATGGAGCTTGTTGCTTCCTCAAAGTTTAAAAAAGCAAAAGAAAAAGCTGATGCAGCCATGCCGTTTTTCAATATTGTTTATGAAACAATGTGTGAAATTGCTGCTCAGGATAAATTCTTCAATTCGGTTTATACAAGAAAATCAGACTGCAATACCTCACTGATAATTGTAATTGCAGGTGACAGGGGACTTGCAGGGGGATATAACGCAAACGCACTTAAACTTGCTGAATCAAAAATAGAAGAAATCGGCGGAAACAGCGTTATCATTCCTATAGGAAAAAAAGCAGTTGAGCATTTTTCAAAAAGAAATGCCAAAATATTCAAAAGCTTTGAGGATATAAGCGAGAATATGACCATATACAAGGCTTTGGATATTGCTGAAATGATTATCGAGCTTTATCGAAAGCATAAATCAATCGGAAAAGTTGAATTGATTTTTACTGATTATGTATCTCCTGTTTTGCAGGAGGCACGATGCATAAGTGTTATTCCGCTTGAAAATCTTGCACAGCAGCCTTTGAATAAATCGGTTATACGCTATGAACCGTCTGCTTCTGCAATTTTTGAGGAGCTTGTGCCAAAATATATAGCAAGTCTTATTTATGGAGCAGTTGTGTGTTCATTTGCTTCTGAACAGGCAGCAAGACGTATGGCAATGGAAAATGCAACAGATAACGCAACAGAAATAATTGATAATCTTTCACTTATATATAACAGAGCAAGGCAGTCTGCAATTACTCAGGAAATAACAGAGATTGTGGGCGGAGCAAATGCTCAGGACTAAGGAGGATTTATGCAGAATATCGGAAAAATTGTGCAGATAATCGGTGCGGTTGTTGATATACGCTTTCCAAAGGAAAGTTTACCTAAACTTCTTAATGCAATAGAGATAAATAATAATGATAAAAAGCTTGTTGTTGAGGTTGCTCAGCATATCGGTGACGATGTTGTGCGTTGTATTGCTATGAGTACAACTGATGGCCTTGTAAGAGGAATGGATGCAGTTGATACAGGTTCACCGATAAAAGTACCAGTGGGAAAGGAAACTCTCGGACGTGTTTTTAATCTTCTTGGCGAACCGATTGACGAAAAGCCTATGCCGAGAGTTGATGAGTATTGGGCTATTCATCGTGAAGCACCAAGCTATGAGGAACAGACCGCATCAAATGAAATTCTTGAAACAGGAATAAAGGTCATAGACCTTATTGCTCCATATCTTAAAGGCGGAAAAATCGGACTTTTCGGCGGTGCAGGTGTTGGAAAAACAGTTCTTATTCAGGAACTTATAAATAATGTTGCAAATCAGCATGGCGGTATTTCAGTTTTTACAGGTGTTGGAGAACGTACTCGTGAGGGAAATGACCTTTACAATGAAATGAAAGAAAGCGGAGTAATTGATAAAACCGTTCTTGTTTACGGTCAGATGAATGAGCCGCCCGGAGCAAGAATGAGAGTCGGACTTTCAGGACTTACTATGGCAGAATATTTCAGAGATGTTGAGGGGCAGGACGTTCTTTTGTTTATTGACAATATATTTCGTTTTACTCAGGCAGGTTCAGAAGTATCTGCACTTCTTGGCCGTATGCCGTCAGCCGTTGGATATCAGCCGACTCTTGCGACGGAAATGGGAGCTTTGCAGGAAAGGATTACATCTACAAATAAAGGCTCTATTACATCAGTTCAGGCTGTTTATGTTCCTGCTGATGACCTTACCGACCCGGCTCCTGCAACTACATTTGCACACCTTGATGCTACTACGGTTCTTTCACGTCAGATTTCGTCTTTGGGAATATATCCTGCTGTTGACCCATTGGAGAGTACATCAAGAATTTTATCGCCTGAAATTGTTGGTCAGGAGCATTATGATACGGCAAGAGCAATTCAGAATATACTTCAGCGTTATACTGAATTGCAGGATATTATTGCCATTATGGGTATGGATGAGCTTTCTGATGAGGATAAGCTTACTGTATCAAGAGCAAGAAAAATTCAGCGATTTCTTTCACAGCCTTTCTCTGTTGCTGAACAGTTTACGGGTATGAAAGGTAAATTTGTACCTCTTAAAGAAACGATAAGAGGATTTAAAGAAATTATCGAGGGCAAGCACGATGACCTTCCTGAATCTGCATTTTTGTTTGTCGGTACAATTGACGAGGCTGTTGAAAAAGCGAAGAATGGTGATAATAAATGAAAACCTTTAAGCTCCAGATAATTACTCCTGATAAAATTCTCTATGATGATAATGCAGAACAGGTTATAGTCAGAACATCTGAAGGTGATGTCGGAATACTTGCAGGACATGAAAATTATGCTGCAATTCTGCCGTCAGGTGTACTTAAATTAACTGCTGACGGCAAAGAAATTTATGCTGCCATTGCAAGTGGATTTATAAAGGTAAATTATAACAAGGACGTAAAAATAATTGCTTCTGCTGCTGAGTGGGGAAAAGATATAGACATTATATGGGCAAAAAAGTCAAAGGAAGATGCCTTGAACAAGATAAAATATGCGGAAACAAAGTCACAGATGACAAGAGCTGAATTGAAACTCAAAAGAGCTGTAAACCGCATTAAAGTTTCTGAGCTTTACGGAAAGTAAAAATCAATTAATTTGTTTCAGCACCGCACAATATTTGTGCGGTGCTGACTTATGCAGTCAGGATATGACTGTTTGCGACAAAATATAATGTGCTTTTTATAAGTTTTGTTTGTGCATAATGTAGATTTTGCAAATACAGTTGACATTCTGAAAAATATGTATTACAATAATATTAATAGAGATAAAACCATTGAGGTGTAGAATGTATAGCAAAAGAAAGGGCAAAGTCAGATTAAACTATTTTAGGGTAGGCGTGACTTTACTTCTTCTGGTTATTTTGATTTTCGGTATTTCCCTGATTATTTCCTCATTTAACAAAAAGCCTGCAAGTGTGGCTGAGATTATTGTGGATAGTCAGGAATCTGTTGTAATATCAGATTCAGAAAGCTCCGTAATTGAACAGATTGAAGAGTCGGAGCCTGCCGTTTTTTATCCCGTTTTTACTGATAAAACGGTTGATTTCTATTTACTTAATCCTGAATTTGGCAAAGAGGAAAATACTGAAGCGGCATCAGAAATTTCAGAGGCAGCAGAAAATTCTGAAATAATTGAAGATAATGCGGAAGAAGTAAGAAAATATAATTCTTTGTATGCAATTGTTGTAGATACTGAAACAAATGAAATTGTTGCCGAACATGATTATAATGTGAAAATGTACCCTGCTTCACTTACAAAAATCATGACTCTTATTGTTGCGGCTGAAAATACGGATAATCTGGAGGAAACAGTATTGATAACTGCCGATATGATTGATCCGCTTATCGCACAGGAAGCGTCGGTAGCAGGCTTTGCGGCTGGTGAAACTCCTACTGTAAAAGATTTGATTTATGGTGTTGTACTGCCATCAGGTGCAGATGCAGCAGTTGCGGTTGCAAGACATGTAGGCGGTTCGGAAGAAGCTTTCGTCAGTATGATGAATGATAAGGTTAAGGAACTCGGACTTAAAAATACTCATTTTACAAATCCTGTAGGACTTCATGATCCTGAAAATTACAGTACTGCGGAGGATATTGCAATTATATTGGAGTATGCTCTTAAAAATGATTTTTGTCGTGAAGTTCTTGAAACATATGAATATAAAATAGCACCAACGGAATATAATCCTGAAGGCTTGACTTTGACTAGTACAATGTTCAGCAGAATGACAGGTACTGAAATGCCCGGAGTAGTTGTAAAGGGCGGAAAAACAGGCTTTACTGATGAATCAGGACAGTGTCTTGCAAGCTTTGCGGAAATTAACGGTAAAATCTATGTTATGGTGCTTGCAGACGGTTGGTCAAAATGGGAAACAATTTATGAAACATTAAGCGGTTACAGCGTATTTTGTTATGGAGGAGAGCCTTATGTTCCTCCTGTGACATGATAAATGGTGAGAAAATTATGTGTAATATGACGGATAATTCACAGGCTTATGACGTACCTTGTGCGCTGTTGCCTTAAATGACATATAGATTAAGATAGAGAAAACAACAAAATGGAGGAGCATAATGAAAAAAAACCAAAGACTTAATTGGAGAAGAGTCTTTTGGACATTTATCGTTTGCATAGTTTCAATAATTGCTGTTGACTGCGTCAGACGTCAATTTTATGATACCACAACAGGAAGTATAATTGTAAATGGAAATTTCAAAAGCTTGGATATTTCAGGAAGTAATATAACCATTTTAAGCACAGATTCTGAACCTGATGCAGAAGGTTCAGTTGAACATCTTGGCTATTCTCAGATAAATATTTCTCGTGAGAGTATGTATACAGGGAGTTTATGCCTGATAAATGCAGGCAATCCGGCAAATGGAATTTTTCTCAGCATGACAGGTTTGGCAGAAACTAAAAATGATTTTTATATTCTCAGAGATGAGAATATGGTGATAAGCATTGAGGCTGCCGGTCAGCTTAACAAAATGATGAGTGATTATAATGCTGTAACAGGAAATGATAATTTTGTCGTTTACAGTACAACACAAAGCTACAGTGGTGAGGACAGCATATACACTGTATCATATCCCGAATCAATAACAGGATATACAGTTGATCTTGCGATAAAGTCCTCAAGCGGTGAGATAATTGAATATGACGGCATGGACACAGAAAGCTGGATAATAGATAATTGTACAAAGTATGGCTTTATAGTAAGATATCCGCAAGACAAGGAAAGCATAACAGGCGTTTCAGCATCTGTTGCTCATTTAAGATATGTAGGCGACGTTCATGCGGCAATAATGAAAGAAAAAAATTATTGTCTTGAAGAATATATAGATTTTTTAAAAAATTATACTCTTGATACAGGTGCTTTTGAGTACACATTAAACGAAAAAACTTATGAGATATATTATGCTTCTGCTGATATGAACGGAGCTGAAACTACAAAAACTACAATAAGTGTTCCGGTGGATTTTAATTATACTATTTCCGGAAATAATATTGACGGATTTATCATTACTGTAATTAAATAATGGCAACAATGACAACATCATACATTCTTTGTACGGTGTTGCATGAGCATTATATTGCACTGATTGTGGATTATAAAGGGACTGATTCAGTCCCTTTATCTTTTGCTATAAATTGAAAAGTGATGTTATAAAAATAATAAAAATCATTGCAGGGGAGATATATTTTATTGAAATATTGAGCAAGTTCTTTACAAATGGACTTTTAACACCCGCTTCAGCTGAAAGATTGTCAATTTTCCAGACATATCCGCATAAAATGCAAATGCCTAAAGCTCCGAGAGGCATCAGCAGTTTATCAGATATAAAATTAAGCAGATCAAAGAAATTCATATTGAAAATTTTGTAATTACTTAATTTTCCAAATGACATTGATGCAGGAATTCCTATTACTGATATTACAAATGTACTTATTAATGCAGCAGTATTTCTGCTGAGTTTCAGTCTGTTCATAATGTATGAAACAATAACTTCAAGCAGTGATATTGCAGATGTAACTGCTGCAAAAAGAATAAGCAGAAAGAAAATAACCGCAAAAAAACGTCCGCCGCTTATCTGAGCAAAAACCTGAGGAAGTGTAATAAAAATCATTCCGGAACCTGCTGTCGGAGGAATACCGCATGCAAATACTGCAGGCAAAATCATAAGGCCTGAAAGAAGTGCAATAATGAAGTCTATAAGAGGGATATATATTGCCGATTTAGTAAGGCTTGTACTTTTATCAAGATATGCACCGTATGTTATCAGCGTACCCATACCAAGACTCAGACTGAAAAAAACCTGTCCCATTGCACTGGTAAGAAGAACTGCCCAATCACTGAACGATTGAAGCTTTGAAAAATCGGGTTTTAGAAAAAATTTTATTCCATTAATGCTGCCGTCAAGTGAAAATGATTTAAAGGTAAGTATTATAATCATAATAAGAAGTGCAGGCATAAAGAACTTACATATTTTTTCAATGCCCTTTGAAATTCCGTTGATAACAATTAATGCACAGGAAAATGTAAAAATAAAATGCAGGAGTATGGGCATTAATGTACCGGAGGAAAATTTATCAAAATATTCTGATGCATTGTCAATTGAAGAATTGAAAATATAGTGAATTATATATTTTATAACCCAGCCTCCTATGACTCCATAATAACAAAGGATAATAAATGCACCTATTATTCCGAATGCACCTGTAAATCCCCAGTTTTTATTAATTGTTCGGCAGGCGTCAATTGGATTTTTTCTTGTGGAACGTCCTATGCACATTTCGGAAAGCAGTACAGGAACACCCAGAATGATAAGCAATATGAAGTAAACAACAAGGAAAACAGCTCCACCGCTTTTTCCTGTGACATACGGAAACTTCCATATATTTCCCAACCCGACTGCTGAACCGGCAGCTGCCATAAGAAATCCGAAATCAGATGACCATTTTTCTTTTTTCATTTATGTTATCTCCTATTAATAAAAATATGCTTTTGTGTGGTATTGCCTAAAATATTATCTCCTTAAAGGATAAATTTATAAATTGAAAATAGTAAAATAGGTATTTTCATGCTTGTAAATTTGTGGTATAATCATAGAGGATATGTTTTGAACAGGATTTATAGTCAAAATAAAAATCAGATTGCGTTTATGGAGTTGCATTCTGAAAATTAATACTGAATGGAGTAAGTAATATGAGTAATGATTCATATATTGAATTAAAGCAAACAGCTTTAAAACAATATTTCAGCCGAATGAATGAAATGCAGCAGGAGGCGGTTTTTACTGTAAACGGCCCCTTGCTTGTTCTTGCAGGTGCAGGAAGCGGTAAAACAACTGTAATTGTAAACCGAATTGTAAATATGATTAATTTTGGAAATGCCTTTTTTGATACAGCAAGAAAAGGATCTGATTTTGATGTAGAGTTCCTTAAATCCTATATAAACGTTGAAACAGATGACGTTGACGGTTTGCGTGACGCTGTTGCAGTAAATCCTGTAAGACCTTGGAATATACTTGCAATTACATTTACAAATAAGGCAGCAGCAGAACTTAAGGAACGTCTTAATGCAGTTTTGGGAGAAGAAGCACTGAATATTAACGCCTCAACATTCCATTCAGCTTGTGTAAGAATTTTGCGTCAGGAAATTGACAGAATAGGTTATGGCAGGGATTTTACAATTTATGATTCTGATGATGCACAGCGCTTGGTGAAAGCCGTTATGAGTGAGCTTGAAATATCAGAAAAGAATTTTCCGCCGAGAAGTGTGCTTAGCGAGATAAGCTTTGCAAAAAATAGAATGATAAGTCCTGAAATGATGAAAAATGACGCAGGTGGAGATTTCAGAAAAAAGGTAATTGCTCGTATTTATGCACATTATTGCAGCAGATTGAAAGATTCAAATGCTCTGGACTTTGATGATATTCTTCTTCTTACCGTAAAGATTTTTGAGGAATTTCCTGATGCACTTGAAAAATTCAGAAACAGATATAAATACATTATGGTAGATGAATATCAGGACACAAATCAGGTTCAATTCAGACTGGTATCACTTCTTTCCGCTGAACATAAAAATCTCTGTGTTGTAGGTGATGATGACCAGAGTATTTATAAATTCAGGGGTGCGGATATTACAAATATTCTCAGCTTTGAAAAACAGTTTGATGGAAGCAAGGTAATTCGCCTTGAACAGAATTACCGCTCTACTCAGACAATACTTGATGCGGCAAATTCTGTTATAAGCAACAACGAGGGCAGAAAGCCAAAATTACTTTGGACTAAGGGCGCTAAAGGGGAAAAGGTTTACTGGTATAAGGCTTGTGATGAAAATGATGAGGCACAGTTTGTTGCGTCTGAAATACTTAAACATTACAAAGAGACTGGTAAATACGGAAATAATGCGGTACTTTACAGAATGAATGCACAGTCTAATATTATTGAGCGTTCATTTATTAAAAGCGGTATTCCTTATCGTGTTTACGGCGGAATGCGTTTCTATGACCGCAAGGAAATTAAAGATGTTACTGCATATCTTAGCTTTTTGAATAATCCTAACGATATGCTGAGGCTTAAGCGTATTATAAATGAACCGAAAAGGGGTATCGGTGATGCAACAGTTACTGTTCTTGAGGAGATAAGCCGAGATCTTAAACTGAGTCCGCTTGAAGTCATGCGAAACAGCAGTGATTATCCTCCGCTTTCAAAAAAATCTGCTGTGTTAAAGGCAGTTGCAGAGATTTTTGATGATCTCATTGAAAAAGCGGATACGATTCCTCTTGACGAATTTCTTGATGAGGTTCTGGATAAAACAGGATATATGGCATATCTGAAGTCAATGGGTGAAGAAGGTACATCAAGAATAGAGAATGTTGATGAACTTCATTCTACAATAGCTTCCTATGTTAATGAAGCGGAAGAACCGACTCTCAGTGGATTTCTTGAAGAAGTTGCACTTTATACGGAAGCTGACCGTGATAGCGGTTTAGATGATAAAGTTACTTTAATGACCATACATTCAGCTAAAGGACTAGAATACGATAATATTTATGTTGTCGGCATGGAGGAGGGAATATTCCCAGGTTTTCGTTCAATGGACAGCTTAGAGGAACTTGAAGAGGAACGCAGGCTTGCTTATGTAGCCATTACAAGAGCAAAAAAGCATCTTTACATTTCAAGTGCTGCACAAAGAATGCTTTACGGTCAGACACAGCGTAACCTGACTTCAAGATTTATCAAGGAAATAGGCAGTGAGTTTATAGAAAAGCATGATAATACAATAGCCTTAAAGAAAATGGATAAAAGTGATGATACTGTAACGTCAGTTCATTCGAGCAGTTTGCAGCAGCAGCTTGCAAGGAACAGAACAAAGCAGACTGCTAAAAACGAAAATGTAGAGTTTAATGTCGGCGACAGAGTTATCCATAATATTTTTGGTGAAGGAGTTGTTATTTCTGCTCAGAAAATAACAAATGACAGTATGCTTGAAATCGCATTTGATAAAGTAGGGACAAAAAAAATAATGGCTAATTTTGCTAAAATCCGTAAAATTTAGAATTGTGTTTATAAAAATAAACAATTCTGAAAATATATTAAGCAAATGTTAAGAATTTCATTCGACGCTTTAATTTTTTACAGTTTTGATGTATAATAATGTAAAGGCAATGCCGCAAGAAGTTCCATGCAATCTGATGAAAAGTCTGTCTGCTTTTCTGTTTATTAAAGGAGAAAGTTTATGAGAAAAACTAAAATTGTTTGTACAATAGGACCTGCAACCGATAATGAGGCTGTAATGCGTGAGCTTATGATTTCCGGAATGAATGTAGCTCGTTTTAATTTTTCACATGGAGATTATGAAACTCATAAAAAGCGCTTTGAAATGGTAAACAAGCTTAGAAATGAGCTTGGTATGCCTATTGCAACTCTTATGGATACAAAAGGTCCTGAGATAAGACTTGGTAGATTTACTGATGATAAGCCTGTTGAGATTTTTGACGGGGACACTTATGTTCTTACTACAAATGATGTAACCTGTACAAACAAAATTGGCAGTATTTCATTTAAAAATCTTCCTAAAGATGTGGGAATCGGTACAAAGATACTTATTAATGACGGCGTAATTGAGCTTGTTGCCGAAAAAGTAAGCGGAACTGATATTACATGCAGAATAATTCATGGCGGCATACTTTCAAACAACAAGGGAATTAATGTTCCCGGAGTAAAGCTGTCAATGCCTTATTTAAGCGATGCAGATATGAATGACCTTGAGTTTGCTTCAAAAATGGGATATGATTTTATTGCAGCAAGCTTTGTAAGAACATCGGCTGATATAAATTATCTTAGAAAATTTACTCAGAGCCTTGGTTGGTTTGACGTAAGAATTATTGCAAAAATCGAAAATCTTGACGGTGTTGAAAATATAGATGAAATCCTTGATGCAGCAGACGGAATTATGGTTGCAAGAGGAGATATGGGCGTAGAGATACCGTTTGAGCAAATTCCTGCAATTCAGAAAACACTTATTCATAAGGGATATAATTCAGGTAAGCAGGTTATAACTGCAACACAGATGCTTGAATCAATGATAACAAATCCACGTCCTACACGAGCAGAAATAACTGATGTTGCTAATGCAATATATGATGGCACAAGTGCTATTATGCTTTCAGGAGAAACAGCGGCAGGTGCTTATCCTATTGAAGTTGTAAAAACTATGGCTCTTATTGCAGAAACAACAGAAAAGAATATAGATTACAGAAAGAGATTCCTTAACAGACCAACCGAGGTAAGCAATACAATTGCCGATGCAATTGCACATGCTACGGTTACCACAGCACACGATCTTAATGCAAAAGCAATTATCACAGTTTCCAAGGGAGGAAAAACTGCAAGACTTATTTCAAAATACAGACCTGATTGCCCAATTGTCGGCTGTACAACAAGTGATACTGTTTGCAGACAGCTTAATATGAGCTGGGGCGTTACTCCTTTTGTAATAGACGAAAAAACCAATACCGATGATTTGTTTGCTTCAGCTGTAGAAGCGGCTGAGTCAAGAGGGATTGCAGAAGACGGAGATATTGTTGTCATTACAGCAGGTGTTCCGCTTGGAGTTTCAGGAACAACGAATTTGATGAAAGTCGAGAAAATCGGACACGTTGATTAAAAATCTCCTTTATGACAGCGTAAATATAAGAACTGTACTTGAAGATTGTTTCAGTACAGTTCTTTTTTTGTGCAAAGTTAACAAATTACACATGCCAATATTTCCTTTACGATACTTGAAGTATTTATTTAAATATGTTATAATGATAAAAGGCAGTTCTTTGCATATTTTTGAAAGGATTTGATTTATGAACAGTAGTATTGTTGCCTTGCATGACTCAATAAGTAAGGTTATTGTCGGAAAAAATGATACAATCAGTAAAATAATTATTGCACTGCTTTGTGAGGGACATGTTCTTCTTGAGGATGTTCCCGGCGTAGGAAAAACACAGCTTGTTACTGCTTTGTCACGTTCAATCGGAGGAAAATTTAACAGAATTCAGTTAACGCCTGATATTATGCCGTCTGATATTACAGGATTTACTTCTATTGACCAGAAAAACGGTGACTTTGTTTATCGTGAGGGAGCAGTTATGTGTAACTTCCTTCTTGCAGATGAAATAAATCGTGCCTCTCCAAAGGTACAGTCATCACTTCTGGAGGCAATGGAGGAATATCAGATAAGTCTTGATGGAGAAACCCATAAGCTGCCAAAGCCTTTTATGGTAATGGCTACACAAAATCCTGTTGAAACATACGGAACATATCACCTTCCCGAAGCTCAGATGGACAGATTTTTTATGAAGCTTTCAATGGGATATCCCGAACCGTCAGAGGAAATAAAAATTCTTGAACGCACGGAAAAGGGAAATCCGATTCGTAATATTTCAGAACCTGCACTTACGGTCAATGATATTCAGATTTTGCAGCAGCAGGTTAAAGATGTTCAGGTTTCTGATAAAATACGTCAGTATATAATAGCTCTCGTAACTGAAACAAGAAAGAGTGCGTATGTTACGCTCGGAATAAGTCCGCGTGGAAGTATTGCATTGTATAAGGGGGCAAAGGCATGTGCTTTTGTTTATGAAAGAGCATTTGTTATTCCTGAGGACATAAAGAAGATAGCCGAAGCTGTTTTATCTCACAGAATTATTTTATCTCAGCAGGGTAAAAATACGTTCGGTACAGCTGAAAAGTACGTTCAAAATCTTATAGATACTACGGTAATACCTGTATGAAGAAAAAAATAGATTCTATAAAACCGATATTTTCATTTCTGGCTGTTTGTTTTCTATTATTTATTTTTACTTTCTATATGGACGGTGAAATGGGAATAATTTTGGTGTTTTTTACTTTTTCTGCACCGATTGTTTCAATTATTTTTACTGCTTTGGGCAGAGATAAGGTTCAGGTTTCACTTGAAAGTGAAGCATATGTGAAAAAAGGCAATGAGATTGAAATAAAAATAAATGCAGTAAAACATACACATTGTCCAATAGGATTTGTTGAAATTCATACAGAATGCGGAGAAGTCTTTACGCAGTCTGTGAATGCTTATCGTACAGCTTTGAATTTCAAACAAAGTATAACTATAAATCATAAATTATTTGCTAAATACGGCGGAAATGGACGTTTTGCCGTAAAGGAAGTTTATATTTGCGATTTTCTTGGATTTTTTAAACTCAAAACTAAAAATACTCTCCCTAAAACTTTATCAATAGGTGTGATTCCTGATATTCCGGAGATTTCAGCATCTGTACAGCTTTACCGACTTATCAGTGATGTTGTAATCACAAGTGATGACGAGGAAGAACAGGATTCTGTTCTTGCTTTTTCAGCAAATACAAATCCCGGTTATGAACACAGAGAATATATCGAGGGTGATTCACTTAAACGCATAAACTGGAAGGTTTCTTCAAAACGAAATAAGCTTATGGTTCGTCTTGATGAAGCTGTTTCCTCAGTTCAGCCTGCAATAGTGTTTGATTTATACAGACCCAAAAGTGAAAATATATTAGGTTCAGTAATTCGTGAGGAAAAATTATATGAATCGGTGTTCGGACTTCTCATGCTTTTTATTAAGCAGGGGATAGGGTGCAGATTTTTCTTTCGTTCTGCTGATGGCTCTGTTGCAGAAAGAACTGTTGAAAGCGAAGATATGGCAAATCAGGTTCTTTTCGGTATACTTTCTGTACCAATAAATGATGATTCGGGAATAGAGATGCAAAATCTTGATATAGGCGGTGCTTGTGCATTAATTTTAGCAGTGCCATGTCTTACAGAAGCTTATGCAGCAAATATTAATTTGCTTAAAAACATGGAAAATTGCAATATAATTATATCAGATACAATAAATACAGTAAAAGACTTTTCATCATTAATATGGTATCTTGATGATGACAATAATTATAAGTTGGTTAAGTAAGTATGGATAGAACAACAGAAAAATCTTCATTGAAAAAAAAGCTGTTCAGCATTTTCGGGGATAATGTACTGATATATAATGTATTGCTGATTATGGCGGTAATGTATCATTACAAAAGCAGTCTGACACTTGTTTTTGGCTTTATAGCTTTAATAATGACTGCGATTATGTTTAAGATTTTTGACTTTATTGCAAAGCATAAACTTATTGGACCTGTTATATATATCGTTATATTATTCTTGGGGATGTTTTTGACTAAAGTGTTTATTGACAACGGAGCAGAAAACTATCCTGTAGATTTCATGGTTTGGTTTCTTACTCCTCAGGACGCTTTGGAATATTCGTCATGGTATACACTCGCAATGTTTGTGCTAATGACAGGATTCTTTACATCAGTTGTATATTATTTCACAAAAGTCCGCTACAGAATTTTTATGGGATTTCTTATATTCATCATACCGTTTGCTGTGTATGGCAAGGAATATGAGAAAATGCCGGTTTACTTTATTATTGCACTTGCAATGATGTATTTTATAACAATGGTAAATTATCGTCAGATGATAAGTGACGGAAGTGTAAAAATTGTGGATAAGGGTGAGATGTGGAAGTGTACTCTTGTGTTTGCACTTGTTTTTGGTTCAGCGGCAGCTATTCTTCCTAAACCAACAGTGAAAGAGGACAGAACGGTGCTTGAAACGCTTATTAATGCTGATCAATTTACTGATAAACTTCTTAAAACTGTCAGTGTTTTTATTGATACTACATCAAACAACAATTTTTTGTCAAATACATCTGATAAGGTTTTGTATTATGGTCATGCGGACGAGCCGCTTCGTTTGAAAACACGTTCTTTTTCGACATATGATTTTAATACTGATTCATGGAATACAGAATATGATGACACATATTATCCAACGTCTGAAAAGGCTGTTTTTACAAAAGATGTAACGGAAGTATACAGTGCTGTTGTTTCAGCAGCGGAAATGGATTCCAAATTTGCTGAAAAGTACAATCTCAGCGGATTGAATACTGAAAATATAAAATATCCAGAACTTAAAGAGCTTAGGCTGGAAACACAGAATCATTCGTCACAGCTCCTGCCTGTTCCTACCCTGTATCATGAGGTTGAAGGCAGCAGCGGAAAAACTGAAATAAAACGTACAGATAATGATGTGTTTTTTAAGCAGAACGGACGTTTCGGATATACGCAGAGCTTCTCGATGACATATTATTCCGATAATTTTCTTTATTCGGAATCAGTAAAGAGTATACTGGATGCAGTTTCATACAGCGACTCATATTCAGAGCTTTTAAATGATGCTTATGACGTTCTTTCTGAAAATGGTGAAATTGAAAAGCAAGCTGTTATAAACAAAGCAATTGGTTTTGATGATGAATTTTTCCTTGATTATGGTGACAGCTCGCAAATTAAGAAGTTAGCCGATGAAATAACAGACGGTTTGTATTCTGATTTTGATAAAGCATTGGCAATTCAATCATATTTTTATAATAATGATTTTATTTATGACCTTAAATATAAAAAAGATAAGGGTGATAATGCAGAAACGTTTCTTTTTGAAACACATAGAGGCGTTTGCTATGAATATGCAACAGCAATGGTTCTGCTTTCAAGAGCAGCGGGAATTCCTGCACGATATGCAGAGGGATACAGTATGTCAATGGAAACAGGGAGCGACTCATATGGCAAAAAACTATATAAAATAAGAGAAATGGATGCTCATGGTTTCCCCGAACTTTACATTGGTACAATTGGTTGGGTTTCATTTGAACCAACTATATCAGATAACCTGACTATTTCAGACGATTCCGTACAGGGAACTGCAACTAAAAATCTTTTTAAGTCAGGAATAGTTCTTGTAATTCTTGGTCTGATTATTTTAGCAGCTGTAAAGATATATCCGTCAGCATATCAGAGATACTTTGCTGTAAAGATTAACAGATCTGAACCTGATAAAGCTGCTTTGCTTGTAATGCGTAGAATATGCAGGCTTTACGGTATTGGTTCAGATAAGACAGTAGATGAAATTGCAGATAAAATAAATAAAAAAGAAAAAATAGATATGCATGTAATTTCTGATGCTTTTAACAAAAAGGTATACGGAGATATAGCGGTTTCAGAGAAAGAAAAACAAAGCATAGTTGAAGTTTACCTTAAAATATATAACGCTTATAAGGAGCATAGAAAAAAGAAACAGTGAAATAAGGGGGATTCTTAGGGAAATAGTGTAAAATGGTAGAATCGGAGGTTATTTCAATGCATAGGGAAATGATAAAAAAAGGATTTACATTTCTTTTGGTTTTAGTTATTGGTATCGGAATGTTTTATCAGTTTCCGATGAAAACGGGAACTGCCAGTGCTGCTGAAGATTATCGGACATGGCTTCAAATTGATTCCAGATGGGGCAACAAAAGTCTTGGAGGTAATCCGCAGTACACAGTCGCAAAATATGGCTGTGCCGTAACCGCATTAGCCATGCTTTGTGTTCATGCAGGAGCTGTTTCAGCCGATAACTTTAATCCCGGTACAGTTGTTGACCATTTTAATTCAATTGGTGGTTTTACAAGTACAGGGGCAATAACATCATGGGCAAATATTACATCTCTAGTCTCAGACGTTAAATTTGTGTCAGGATATGATATTACACAAAGAACCAAATCGGGTATTGCATCTGAAATAAATGCACAGTTAAAGAAAGGATACTATGTGCTTTGTGACGTAGGCGGGCATTTTGTGCTTGTTGACAGCGTTATTGGTGATACAGTATATATATGTGACCCCGGACGTAAAAATTCTACTGTTATGTTTGATGAATACAATGTAAGCGGCATATCATGCCTGCGTTTATTTAAAGCGTCAAAATCTCCCGTAAGCACATCTCCTGCTGTGACTACTACAACTCAGCCAAAACAATATCTTATCGGTAAATATAAAACTACAGATTACCTGAATTATCGTGTTCAGCCTACAACAGCTTCATCTTCTTACGGTGTGCTTGATAATGGTACGTCTGTATCGGTAACTGCAATAAGCGGCAATTGGGGAAAGATATCATACAATAACAAGGAAGCGTGGATATGTCTTGATTATGCTGAATATATTTCTCCGTTTGAGTATAAGACAGGAAGTTATAATGCAGATGAAAAGGTGAAAATTTATGATGCAAAAGCTGAAAATGCTAATGTAATTCAGGAAATAGACATCAATGATTCTTTTGAGGTTACAAAATCGTCTGATAACTGGGGATATGTGACTTATAATGGAAAAAACGGCTGGCTGAATATGAATTCCAAGGTTACATACAACAGTGATAAATCATTTGCAAACGGTATGTATACAGCATCTGCACCAATCAATGTAAGACTGATTAATAATGTATCATCAAATATTATAGCTGTTATTCCTGAGGGAGTTGAATTTTTAGCAGATAAAAGTGCCAATGGTATGACAAGGATATCTTACAAAGGTATCGGTGGCTGGGCGTATTTATATTCTGCTGAATATAAATACGAAATACCATTGGGTGAGTATTTTATAAACAATCAAAATGCAGTTATCAGAAAGGAAGCTGATGCGTCATCGCAAATTATTGCATCGGCTTTAAACGGATACGTTGTTGAAGTTTTAAATGTAACAAACGGCTTTTGTAAAATAAAGTTTGATACGGATACAGCGTGGATTTCTTACTATGACCTTATTTTTGCAGGTGATGAGGTTCAGCTGCAAAAGGGTGATATAAACGGTGACGGAATTGTAAATGAACGTGACCTTTCAGTTTTAAATCATTATATCGAAAGTCAGCAGACATTACCTGGCGGAATATCAATGCTTAGAAATTGTGAAATTGAAGCAGGTGATATAAATAATGACGGACTGGTTGATAATAATGACGTTATAGACTTTCTGATTATGATTTGCACAAGATAAGGAGATTGATATTTTAATGGAATGGACAGAAGTAAATATATATACAAGCACGGAAGGCATTGATATACTTTGCTCAAAATTAATGGACATAGGAATTAAGGGCTTTGTAATCAAGGACTCCGAGGATTTTAATGAGTTCCTTGAAAATAAAAACGGCAAATGGGATTACATTGATGATGATTTAATGGGACTTTCAAACTGTGAAACATGCGTTACCGTTTACTTACCTGATAATAATCAAGGTGCAGAAATGCTTATCTCAATAAGAACAATGCTGAAATCAATGAAAGCTGATGATGCAGACAGAAAATACGGACGTCTTGAGGCGGAGCTGAGCAGTATTCGTGAAGAAGATTGGGCAAATAATTGGAAGCAGTATTTTAAGCCGCTGAAAATAGGTGATAAGCTCATAATAAAGCCATCATGGGAAGAATGTGATAACCCTGATAACAGGCTTATACTTGAAATTGACCCTGCTTCAAGCTTTGGAACAGGTCAGCATCATACAACAAGGCTTTGTCTTGAGCTTTTGGAAAAGTCAATTCAAAAGGGAGATAAACTTTTGGATATGGGCTGCGGTAGCGGTATTCTTTCAATTGGAGGAATGCTGTTGGGTGCAGAAAGTGCAGTTGCAGTTGACATTGAGGAAAATGCTGTAGCAGCAGCAATGGAAAATGCAGAAAAAAATCATATATCAACAGAATGTTATAAGGCATATTGTGGAAACGTTTTATGTGATGACAGTCTTGCAGATAAAATAGACGCAAAATATGATATTATAACAGCAAATATAGTTGCGGACGTTCTTATCGCTATGGGAAACCTTTTTGACAGATACCTTAAAAATAATGGAATACTTATTATTTCAGGTATTATTGAGGAGCGTATGGACGAAGTTGTAAATGCTGTTGAAAAATGCGGATTTACTGCGTTGGAGAATAATATAAAGGAAGGATGGGCAGCTGTAAAGCTTATACATAATAAAATCTGAAATAATTATCTGTTTTAATACAAGTAATTATTAAACGCAAAGGAGTATGTTAAAGTGAATATTTTTAAAAAGAAAAATGCACAGACAGAGGAAGAAAATAAGGAAAAGGACGTTAAGCTTCTGATTTTGGAATGCCTTAATGAAAAGCTGCAGGGAACAATTTATGATAATTGTCTTTTGCTCCCAAGAACAGGCTTTTCAATTGACGTTCAGATTGGAAAGTCTGAAGAAAAAGATGGCATAAATCTTCTTCAGGTGATTTATATTTTAAAGCATGATGATCTTGATGAACCGATTATTGAACCGGTTGCAGCACAGGGCAAGGGAATTGAAATGGCAGTTCAAATGGCTGTTGATAGTTTCAGAGGCGGTTTATGGCATCCGCTTCAAATGGCATCAACAGGTAAAGGAGGTATTCATGTTACATCAAATTATCTTAAACAGCATTATGATTATGACATGTATGCACAGTCTGTAGTTTTAATGGGTGACAGGGATAAGAAACCTGCAATGCTTATAAACTTCATTAAGGACGTTATTCCACGTTATCTTGGTTCGAAAAAATATTATTGGGTAAGAATTTTCCTTGCACGTCATAAGGATAAGAAAACTATTGAAGTAAGAGTAAACGGTACAGTGTGTCCCGGACTTCATCAGTGTTTCCAGAAATATATTGACAGCTGGGAAGACAAGGACATACTTGTTACTGAAAAGCAGTATGCAATATTTGTTCAGAGAGAGGACGATAAGTGTCCATTTACTAAAGAGCATGTTGTAAATTGTGCAAGAAGGACTATTGAGCTTATGGAAAATTGCAATTCATCTGAGGATTATCAAAATCTTAAAAAAGAAATTGATGAACTTGCAGGCAATATTTCACTTTCCACAGAAATAAGAATATTTATTCCTGAAATCTTTGCGAGAATAGTTCTCGGATATGGCGAGGGTGATAGTCTTTTCCTGATTGAAGGCTCAGATGACAAAAATAATGAAGAAAATGCTGAAACAGAAAATCAAGGTGTCAGAGCAGTTGAATTTAAAAAGACGCAGCTTAGATCATATTTCTATTTGCAGCAGGTCGTGCTTGACTATCTTAACAGAGTAAAGCCTGAAAAGGAAAAGGTTATGAAAATCGTTGCAAACAGTGTTGCTTTTAAAGAGATGCAAAAGGCTGTTAAGGATGGACACGATCCAAGACAGATGTTTGTTCCGGGAACATCATATAAAATCGTTGCAAAAGATTATAAGGTATGGTAAATTCATAATGCATATAACTATATAAAAATTAAGCCTGAGAAAGTTGATGCTTTCTCAGGCATTTTATATATAAGGAAATCTATTTTACCTGACGTATTATTTTGATTTATGATAAGTAATAAATATTTTTCTAATATATATTTTATATACTTAAAGCTTAATATTGCACTTCTTGACTATTTGTATAAAATATGGTAAAATATCAATAATGTTTATTTCAGAAAGAGCTGGTTAATTTGAAAAATAATATTGTTTTAATTGGTATGCCCGGAGTTGGCAAAAGTACAATAGGAGTTATTCTTGCTAAAATATTAGGTTATAAATTTGTTGATTCTGATTTGGTCATTCAGCAGGAGGAAAAAAGACTGCTCAGGGAAATTATTGCTCGTGAAGGTGTAGATGGATTTATTGCTGTTGAAAATAGAATAAACAGCAGATTAAAAGCAGAAAACTCTGTTATTGCAACAGGTGGAAGCGTTGTATATGGAACAGAGGCAATGAAAAATCTTTCTGATATAGGTATAATAATTTACTTGAAGCTGGATTACAATAAACTTAAATACCGCCTTGGAAATATAAAAAATCGAGGTGTTGTAATAAGAAAAAATCAGCGGCTTTGGGATTTGTATTCAGAGCGTGTTCCTCTGTACGAAAAATATGCAGATATAATTATAGATGAGAATAACTGTGGAATAGAAAAAACTGTTAATAAAATAGTGTCAGCTCTTGGCGAATTTGATGCTGAATTTCGTAATATTGCACAATCAGCATATGAGGAAAGACAGTAAATTGCACAATTATAGTTTATTTATATAAAACTTCTTTGACAATTTTAAAATTTGTGCTATAATAATAAATGAAGTATTATTTGAAAATGATTTCATTATGTTAATTTAATTACAATAAAGCTATTTTGTTGCCTGAGAGTTCAGCTGTTTTGCGGATGCAATGGCACAAGTTGATATTGCTTTGGGAAGGAGCTATTATGTCAAAAATTATTGCTGTAACTTCAGGTAAAGGCGGAACAGGAAAGTCAAGTATTTGTGCAGGTTTAGGTTATACCCTTGCTAAACAGGGACACAGAACTCTTATCATTGAACTGGATTTCGGACTGAGATGTCTTGATATTATATTTGGTATGGAAGGTAAAATCCAATATGACCTTGGTGACGTTCTGAGTGGGAAAAAGGATGTGCTTGGAGCTGTTACACAAGTAGATATGGCAAGCAACCTTAGCATACTTTGCTCACCAAAAAATCCATTTGCTTCGGTTTCAGCAGATAAAATCGTAGAAATCTGCCGCTCTATTAAAAAGTATTTCGAGTATATTATTATTGATACCGGTGCAGGCATTAATTCACATGTATTCGATATCGTTGAACAGGCAAATCTTATTCTGGTTGTTACTACCCCTGATCCTGTCTGCATAAGAGATGCAAATATGATGTCTGATGAGTTCTATAACAGAGGAAATAAGAGTCAGCGCCTTATCATTAACAGGGTAACAAAGAAGGCAATTGGAAGTGAGCTTGTAAAGCACCTTGATGAAATCATAGATACAATAGGTGTTCAGCTTATAGGCGTAATTCCTGAGGATTTTAATCTTACAGTTGCAACAGGAAAGGGCTATCCGATACCAACAAATTCCGAAAGTCTGAAAGCATTTGATGCTATTTCAAAAAGATTGAATGGTGAAAATGCACCTCTTACAATTAAGATTTCATAATACAAATTTTTTATAACTATATTTAACTGAAAGGAATGATAATATGAAGATTGCGATTATAGCACATGATGCTAAAAAAGAGCTTATGGTTCAGTTTTGCAGTGCTTACTGTGGCATTTTATCTAAACATACATTATGTGCTACAAGTACAACAGGTAAGCAGGTTAGTGAAGCCACTGGTCTTGAAATCAAGAGATATTTAAGCGGACGAGGCGGTGCAGAACAGATTATTGCATTGCTTTCATGTAATGAAGTTGATGTGCTTTTATTTTTCCGTGATCCGATTAATCCAAAGAAAACAGATGTTCATGATATGAATCTTTTACGACTTTGTGATGTACATAATGTTCCAGTAGCAACAAATATTGCTACTGCTGAAGCTTTGATACTTGCACTTGAACGTGGAGATCTGGATTGGCGTGAAATTGGAAATCCGACAATATAAGAATTTTTGCATAACGTATTGTTCTGAAGCAATTTCAGTAATTCTGATACCTTGAATAAGGTTGTCCCTTGTAAAGGGACAATTTTATTGTATAAGTAATGAAAAATATGAGGAAAGGCATGATATAAATGGCACTTAATATTAAGCGACCAAACGGAACAGAGGACGTTATTCCTAAAAATGTTCACAAATGGCATACTGTTGAAAAAATTGCAAGGGATGTTGCTGAAAGTTTCGGATTCAGTGAGATACGAATCCCTACTTTTGAAAATACTGACCTTTTTTTGCGTTCAGTCGGAGAAACAACAGATGTAGTTCAGAAGGAAATGTACTCTGTTATTGCAAAGGAAACTAAGTTTACATTAAGACCTGAGGGAACTGCCGGTACAATAAGAGCCATGCTTCAGAATGGACTTATGAATGAAGCAATGCCCCAAAGAGTTTTCTACATTCTTTCATGTTTCCGACACGAAAGACCACAGGCAGGACGTCTGCGTGAATTTCATCAGTTCGGACTGGAAATGGCAGGAAGTCAGTCACCAAGTGCAGATGCCGAGGTTATTTCACTTGCAAAAACACTTCTCGACAGACTCGGATTAAAAAATATTGAGCTTTATATAAATTCAATCGGATGTCCGGAGTGCAGAGCAAAATATCATGCTGCTTTAAAGGAATATTTTGAAAGCAAAAAATCAGAGCTTTGCGATACATGTCTTTCAAGACTTGAAAAAAATCCTATGAGAATATTGGACTGTAAAAGTCCAATCTGTTCTGAAATTGCGAAAGATGCTCCGATTATCCTTGATTATCTTTGTGAGGAGTGCAGTGAGCATTTCACAAAGCTGCAAAAATATCTTACAAACCTTGGAATAGCATTTAAGGTTAACCCAAAGATTGTAAGAGGTCTTGATTATTATACAAAGACAGTTTTTGAATTTGTTACGACTGAAATCGGTGCACAGGGAACAGTCTGTGGCGGCGGACGTTATGACGGCTTGATTGAGCAGTTGGGCGGACAGCATACACCTGCACTTGGTTTTGCAATGGGAATTGAAAGAATACTCATTACTATGGAAAAGCAGAACTGCGACTTTTTACAGCCAAGAAAGTGCGATTTATATATTGCTCCTATGGATGATGCCGCATTGGAAAAAGCTATGCTGATAGCGAGAGATTTGCGTGAATACGGTTATTGGGTTGAATATGACGTAATCGGCAGAGGTCTGAAAGCTCAGATGAAATATGCAAATAAGATAGATGCTGCATTTACAATTGTTCTTGGTGAAAATGAACTTACAAGCGGTAAGGTAAAGGTCAAGAACATGGCAAAAGGCGAAGAACTTGAATTGGATCTTGATGATAACTTTAAAAACAAGTTTGATGCTGTATGTGTTGATAACATGCTTGGAAATCTTGATGAGCTTATGAAAACAGATAATGAATAAAAGGAAAAATACTTGAAATGGAGAAGTCGATAATGGCAGATAATATGAACGGACTTAAACGCACACATTATTGCGGAGAAGTTACAAAAGCAGGGGAAGAGGTTACGGTCGGTGGATTTGTTGCGAAAATTCGTGACTTAGGCAACCTTGTATTTATTGATTTAAGAGATAAAACAGGTATAGTACAGCTTGCATTCAATGATGAAACAGATAGAGATATTTTTGAAAAAGCGTCATCATGCAGAAGTGAATATGTGCTTATGGCAAAGGGCATGGTTCAGGAACGTTCAAGCGTAAACAATGAGATAAAAACAGGTCATGTTGAGATTATTGTCAGCGATTTGAGAATACTTGCAAAAGCTCAGACACCTCCTTTTGAAATAACAAATGAAACAAAGGTAAATGAGGAGCTTCGTTTGAAGTACCGTTATCTTGACCTTAGACGTGCACCTTTGCAGAATAATATTATTATGCGACATAAGATTGCTCAGGCTGCAAGAGAGTATTATTATGCAAATGATTTCACAGAAATTGAAACTCCGATGATGATGAAATCAACTCCAGAGGGAGCAAGAGATTATCTTATCCCATCAAGAGTTCATAACGGAAAATTTTATGCATTGCCGCAGTCACCTCAGATTTATAAGCAGCTTCTTATGGTTTCAGGCTTTGACAGATATATTCAGCTTGCACGCTGTTTTCGTGATGAAGATTTAAGAGCAGACAGACAGCCTGAATTTACTCAGATAGATCTTGAAATGTCTTTTGTTGATGTTGATGATATTCTTGAAATGACAGAGGGATTTATTTCATATTTGTTCAAAAAAGTGCTTAATATGGATGTTTCACTTCCGATTAAGCGTTTGACCTATAAAGAAGCTATGGAACGCTATGGTTCGGATAAGCCTGATACACGTTTTGATATGGAGATACAGGACATTTCCGAGCTTGTTGAAAATTGCGGATTTGGCGTGTTTACATCAGCTATCGAGGCAGGAGGAAGCGTTCGTGCAATAGTAACAAAAAATTCTGCCAAAGTTCTTACAAGAAAAGAAATAGACAAGCTTACTGAAATGGTAAGAGGCATTGGTGCTAAAGGACTTGCATTCGTACGCTGGGTTGACGAAAAGCCTTCATGCTCATTTGCAAAGTTTTTGGCAGAGGGTGAGCTTGAGTCGATTCTTGCAAAAATTGGTTGCCAACAGGGTGACGTTGCTCTTATCGTAGCAGATAAAAATAAGATTACATTGCCTGTTCTTGGTGCATTGCGTTTGCAGGTAGCAAAGCAGCTTGATATAATTCCTGAAAATCAGTTTAATTTCCTTTGGATTACTGAATTTCCATTCTTTGAGTGGGATGATGAAAGCAATACATGGCTTGCAATGCATCATCCATTTACAATGCCTATGGATGATTGTATTCAGTATCTTGATTCTGCACCTGAAAAGGTTATTGCAAAGGCTTTTGACCTTGTACTTAATGGTACGGAATTATCTTCAGGTTCAATTCGTATAACAGATTATGAACTTCAGCAAAAAATGTTCCAATCATTAGGTTTGACAGATGAAGAAATAGAAGCAAAATTCGGTTTCCTTGTTGAAGCCTATAAATATGGTGCACCTCCTCATGGCGGACTTGGAATTGGTCTTGACAGACTTGCTATGGTAATGTTGCAGGCTGAAAATCTGAGAGATGTTGTAGCATTTCCGAAAGTTCAGAATGCAAGTGAGCTTATGTCTGCTTGTCCGTCAACTGTTGACAAGGAAAGCTTAGATGTTCTTGGCATTGCAGTAACTGCTGAAAATGATGATTAAGTGTTACCTTAATTTCAAAAAATTACCTGACATATCAAAATGAAAAAACGCCATAATACTACTACGGCATCAAAAATATTATTTAAAGGAGATTTTGTTATGAAGGGTGAATTTACTCAGAAGGGCAAGGAAGCTCTCGAAAGATTTAAGATGGAGTCAGCAAGTGAAGTAGGTGTTAATCTCAAGCAGGGATACAACGGAGACCTTACAGCAAGAGAAGCAGGCTCAATAGGCGGTCAGATGGTAAAGAAAATGATTGACGCATATAAAATGCAGTAAGTAATATAATTGAAATCCCCCCTTGTGTATAATAGCACAAGGGGGGATTTTTACGGTTCAATTTCAACTGCACTGCCTGTTTCAAGGCTTTTTTGACAATCCAGATATCTTTGATTTCTGCTGCCTCTGAATTTCAGCTGCCAGTCTTTTTCGCTTTCAATAAATTTTCCGTCTATGAGAAAATCTGTTACTTCAAGCAGCTTTCCATAAGAATTATCATTTTTATGTTCAAAAAGATACTCGAAAGTATAACCTGTATATGTAATTACATTAAGTCCCAATGACTTGATATCGTTGCCAAGTTCAGCTAAAGCCTCTGCCTGACAAAACGGCTCACCACCGCTGAACGTAACACCGTCAAGCAGTGGATTGCCTTTGATTTTTTCCAGCAAATCAGCTGTATCTGTAATACTTCCGCCGTTAAAATCGTGAGTCTGCGGATTGTGACAGCCTGCACAGTGATGCGGACAGCCCTGCGTAAAGATAGTTAATCTTATTCCCGGACCGTCTACAATCGAGTCATTGACTGTTCCGGCAACTCTTAAATTCATAAAATCACCTTATATATTATGTTTTATTCTGTCATTGACCTCCGCACGTTTTGCATTATTAAATCTGTCAATAGTTCCGACAAGATAACCAGTTATACGTCTTATGCGGTCAAATGCTACATCATCTGAATTTTCCTTACGTCCGCACATAGGACAGCATTCACCGATAATACCTGTATATCCGCATACAGGGTCACGGTCAACGGGATGGTTTATTGATCCGTATCCTATTCCTGCCTCCTTCATACAGCGTACAACCTTTTCAAAAGCATCAAGATTTTCCATTGGGTCACCGTCAAGCTCAATATAGCTTATGTGACCTGCGTTTGTAAGAGCGTGATAAGGAGCTTCTATCTTTATTTTTTCAAATGCACTGATTGGGTAGTATACAGGAACATGGAAAGAATTTGTATAATATTCTCTGTCTGTTACTCCCTCAATAATGCCATATCTTTCAGCGTCCATACGGACAAATCTGCCTGACAGTCCTTCGGCAGGAGTTGCAAGAAGTGAGAAGTTAAGACCTGTTCTTTTGCATTCTTCATCAAGACGATTTCTCATTGCCTGTATAATTTCAAGACCAAGCTCTCTTGCTTCTTCGCTTTCACCATGATGCTTTCCGATAAGAGCTTTTAATGTTTCAGCAAGTCCGATAAAGCCGACTGAAAGAGTACCATGCTTCAGGATTTCACCTACAGTATCATCGGCACTGAGTTTATCTGAATCTATCCATACACCTTGGCCCATAAGGAAAGGAAAGTTTCTTACTTTTTTCTGCGACTGTATTTTAAAACGGTGCAAAAGCTGTTCGATAGTCAAATCCATCATTTCATCAAGCATATCGAAAAATGCACCTACATTGTGGTCAGCTTTAATTGCAAGACGAGGAAGATTAATAGATGTAAAGCTTAGATTTCCTCTGCCTGTTACGATTTCTCTTGTCGGGTCATAAACATTTCCGATTACTCTTGTACGGCAGCCCATATATGCAACTTCGGTATTATAATCACCCTCTTTATAATACTGGAGGTTATAAGGTGCGTCAAGGAAAGAGAAATTAGGGAAAAGCCTTTTTGCAGATACACGGCAGGCAAGCTTAAACAGGTCATAGTTGATATCATCTTTGTTGTAATTAATGCCTTCCTTAATTTTGAAAATATGTATCGGGAAAATAGGAGTTTCACCATTTCCGAGTCCGGCTTCCTGAGCAAGAAGAACATTTTTTATAACCATTCTTCCTTCAGGACTTGTATCGGTACCATAATTAATTGAGCTGAAAGGAGTTTGAGCACCTGCACGGCTGTTCATTGTATTAAGGTTATGGATAAGTGCCTCCATTGCCTGATATGTAGCTCTGTCTGTTTCTTTCTGAGCATTTTTAACAGCAAATTTCTGTATTTTTTCAGCAGTTTCTGTATCAGTGATTTCACAAAGTTTTTCAAATTCTTTTTCGGTATATCCACTGTCATTCGCCAGATTTGGAATAATATTGTATTTTTCTTTTATCTCATTAAAAATATTTTTTGCTGTTTCATCTGCATTATCAATATTAGCAATGAGGTCTAAAGCTCGTGCAATATTTTGTACATATCTGTGAGAATATGTCTTTCTTACACCCTCAGCCATTGAGTAATCAAAATTTGGAACACTTTGTCCGCCATGCTGGTCGTTTTGATTGGACTGTATAGCTATACAGGCAAGTGCCGAGTAGCTTGCAATGTCGTTTGGCTCTCTTAAAAAGCCGTGACCTGTTGAAAATCCGCCATGGAACAGCTTTAAAAGGTCGATTTGACAGCATGTTGTAGTAAGAGTTAAGAAGTCAAGGTCATGTATGTGGATGTCACCATTTTTATGAGCCTTTGCATGACGTTCCTCAAGAACGTACATTTCATAGAATTCTTTAGCAGAAACAGAACCGTATTTAAGCATCGTTCCCATTGCGGTATCGCCGTCAATATTAGCATTTTCACGCTTAATATCACTGTCTTTGGCAGGATTGAAAGTAAGTTCATTAAGAACACGCATAAGGTTTGTTTTCATTTCTCTGGAACGGGTACGCTCATATCTGTAAAGAATGTATGCTTTGGCAGTTTTGGCATGTCCGTTTTCAATAAGGACTTTTTCAACTATATCCTGAATTTTCTCAACTGTAGGAACTTCATTGCCATACTCTTTTTCGTAAAGTTCACAAGTTTTTACAGCAACATCCATTGCCTCGTTAAAATCACTTCCGCCGCATGATTGTGCTGCTTTAAAAACGGCATTTGCAATCTTTTCGATATTAAACGGAACCTTTCTGCCGTCTCGTTTTATAATATGAATTATCATTTTACCCGAACCTCCATAATACTATATCTAGTGTTTCATGCGAATAACTATATTCTAGTATAATCCTTTCAGACGATAATGTCAATGGTACAACAGGCTATATAAATCTCACATTTTAATTATTATTTTAGTAAATACTAACACAATAATTTGCCGAAATGCAGCTTTTTCCCTATTCTGCGTTTCTTTTCATTTCTTGTACTAATGAAAGAACACACCACTATATATAGTGGTGTGTTCTTTCAGGAAATTCATGATTTCGCAGACAAAATTTGAGCTTAAGGCAAGACTGTAATCCCATACTCGTCATTGAATATATGTTTTTGGTTATTATTCAAGCACCTTTAATTTTTTGACATTTTGGAAAAACAGGCAGACAATTACACCTGCAATACCGATTATAAAGAACAAAAGAGCTGCTCCTGAACCTTTTCCTAAACCAAATATATCAATAAGGGGTTTGATTTTTATATTTTTCATAAATGGTTCAAAAACATCATCAACCAGAAGTCCGCCAAGAAAATATCCAACCGGAATGGTGAAGAATTGAAGTGTGTTTCTGACAGAATATACTCGTCCCTGCATTTCTTTTGGAACATTGCTTCGGAAAATCACATCATAGTTTGCACTCATCAGCGGAATAAATATCCACCCAAGAACAGTACCTATACACCAAACAAGAGTACTGTTTCCCAAAGCAAGCAAAAAGTTCTCAGTACTCATTGCAATAAGCAGACAGTTGCATATCATTTTAATTCTGCTTTTAGGCTTAGGAAGAAATGTTGCAATAATACTTCCAAGCAAAGTAGCAATTCCGGTAAAGCTGTTTACGATTCCCAATGCAGTTTTATTTGACTTAGAGAGTATCAGTGCAGGAAGTGCCGAACTATGTATTGAAGCAATAAGATTAATTGCGGATAAAAAAAGAATAAGCCATAGAATACCTTGATTTGATTTTAAATATACAAGTCCGCTTTTAGCTGATTGCAGCAGTGTTTCCTTATTTTCCGATTTCTGTGCTGCCTCGGGAATTCTGATAAAAAACAGCAGTACTATAAATGCCGCTGAAAATGTGATAAGGTCGAAAGCAATAACTGCTTCAATTCCTGCAAAAGAAAGAAGTGCAGCGGCAAAAGCAGGTGTCAGAATAGATACAAGTGAGTTGGAAAATGAACGCAAGCCGCTTGTTTTCTGATAGTGCTTTTCAGGTGTAAGCAGAGTGACAGCTACATCTGAAGCAGGTGATTGTACAGAATTCATAAGGCCGTTCAATGCATTTAAAACGTATAAGTGCCATACAGCCAGAGTATCTGTTTTCAGCAAAACAAGTATGATAATTGTGCAGACAGCCGCAAAACTGTCACATACAAGCATAACTGCTTTTTGTTCCACTTATCACTTATAGCTCCTGCGAAAATACTCATCAGGACATATGGTGCGTAAGAACAAACACTCAATAAAGCAGTGGTTAAAGCAGAGCCGCTGTCCTGATAAAGCCATATTACAAGTGCAAAGTTGGTCATAGCACTGCCCAAAGAAGAAAATGATTGGGTAAGCCAAAGAATAATAAAAAGTTTTAGTTCTTTTAAGGTTTTCATAATACCTTGCTCCTTTTCTGAAATGAATTTTAGTCAGGAATGCAAGGTGTGACGGCAGATTTAATTCTCCATGCAGTCCGTCATTCCTTGCATGGAGTTGTATAAATGCATAATCTCATTTTCTTCCCCCATTATATTTTTAATTGCTTTCATTATATCACATCTGTTTTCAAATTTCAACCATAAAATGTATCATTATCACGGCAAAGAAAATTGCAATATAAAATGTCACTAAATCTTTCTCCGAATCTTTGGTGACATTTTATATTGCAATTTTCAGATAAAAGTTATGATAAAAAAATACTTGATTTTAGTCACAAAATGTTATATAATGTTTGTATGTGCTTATATTGCATATTTTTCAAGGCAGTACCGCACAAGGGTTGTGCGGCGGAAATAAAAGCATAGCTTATATATAACCAGTCTTTGTGCGGTACTGTCTCAATTATGAAAGGAGTATTAAATTACTATGATTTATTCTCATGAAGTAGAAAACATGTGCTCTGTCAGACAGGGCGTTGCTCATGGTGCAGCTCCAATTCCGGAAGAAGCTAAATGGGTTAAGGCATCTCAGATTTCTGATATTTCAGGATTCACACACGGTGTAGGCTGGTGTGCTCCTCAGCAGGGTACCTGCAAGCTTACTCTTAATGTTAAGGAAGGCGTTATTCAGGAAGCTCTCGTAGAAACAATCGGCTGCTCAGGCATGACTCATTCAGCTGCTATGGCTTCTGAAATTCTTCCAGGCAGAACAATTTTGGAGGCTCTTAATACTGACCTCGTTTGTGATGCTATTAATACAGCTATGAGAGAACTTTTCCTCCAGATCGTTTACGGACGTTCACAGAGTGCTTTCTCAGAGGACGGTCTTGTTATCGGTGCAGGTCTTGAGGATCTTGGTAAGGGTCTTCGTTCACAGGTTGGTACAATGTATGGTACTCTTGCAAAAGGTCCACGTTACCTTGAAATGACTGATGGTTATGTTACAGGTATTGCTCTCAATGAAGATGACGAAATTATCGGTTACCAGTTCGTTAACTTCGGCAAAATGATGGACTTCATAAAAGCCGGTGACGATGCTAATACAGCTTTTGAAAAGGCTAAGGGTCAGTACGGCAGAGTTGCTGATGCTGTTAAAATTATCGACCCAAGAAAAGAATAAGGAGGACTTGTACAATGGCTTTATTTGAATCATATGAAAGAAGAGAAAAGCAGATTCTTGCTGTTATCAAGCAGTATGGTATGAACAGCATTGAAGAATGTGCTGATGTTTGCAAGGAAAAAGGTCTTGACATTTACAAGCTCGTTGAGGGTATCCAGCCAATCTGCTTTGAAAATGCAAAGTGGGCATATACTGTTGGCTGTGCTATTGCTATAAAGAAAGGCTGCACAAGAGCTGCTGACGCTGCTGCTGCTATCGGCGAAGGACTTCAGGCTTTCTGTATTCCGGGTTCTGTTGCTGACCAGAGAAAAGTTGGTCTTGGTCATGGTAATCTTGGAAAAATGCTCCTTGAAGAGGAAACAGAATGTTTCGCATTCCTCGCAGGTCACGAATCATTTGCTGCTGCTGAGGGTGCTATCGGTATTGCTGAAAAGGCTAACAAGGTTCGTAAAAAGCCTCTCAGAGTTATTCTTAACGGTCTTGGCAAGGATGCAGCTCAGATCATTGCAAGAATCAACGGCTTTACTTATGTTGAAACTGAAATGGACTATTACACAGGTGAAGTTAAAGAAGTTTTCCGCAAGGCTTATTCAAACGGACTTCGTGCTAAGGTAAACTGCTATGGTGCTAATGACGTTACTGAAGGCGTTGCTATCATGTGGAAGGAAGGCGTTGACGTTTCTATTACAGGTAACTCAACAAATCCTACAAGATTCCAGCACCCTGTTGCAGGTACATATAAGAAGGAATGTCTTGAAAAGGGCAAAAAGTACTTCTCTGTAGCTTCAGGCGGTGGTACAGGCCGTACTCTCCACCCTGATAATATGGCTGCAGGTCCTGCTTCATACGGTATGACTGATACTTTGGGCAGAATGCACTCAGACGCTCAGTTTGCAGGTTCTTCTTCTGTTCCTGCTCACGTTGAGATGATGGGACTTATCGGTATGGGTAACAACCCTATGGTTGGCGCTACTGTTGCTTGCGCTGTTGCTGTAGAAGAGGCTATGAAGTAAGCTTCTAACAGCTTAAATAGAATTTAACGAATAATTATTATTAACTCCTGCTGAGATTCGTGAAAACCGAATTTCAGTGGGAGTTTTATATTTTATTACATATTTTTAGTACAATTTATTGTAATACAATGCAAAAAATTTTAACGTACTTTGTGCGATGGTACCTATGCTTCATGCTATTGCAAAAAATCCATTTAAACCCTCTTGAATTCAATAAAAATATGTGATAAAATTAAAAAGCAGTACCGCAAAAATCAGAAAGCTATATTAATGCTGTAAGAGGTGATTTCATGGCAAGATTTGTTGATATATATAGAAATTCACATTATTGCGGATTTACAGATATTGAAAGCTTAAACGAGCAATTTCTTAAATTTGAAAAGAATGCTGAAAAAATACTTGATTATATTGATTGGGACGAGATAGTTCTTTATGCGGTATATAAATATGACAATAAATCCAATTCTTTAATTTCGGCAGACTTTATGATGCTGAGAATGAATAAAGAAAAATACATAAATCTTGCGAAAAAAATTTCACCACACTGCAGATTATTTTTCAAAGAGAATTTAACACAGCATTCTGCAAATTCACATGACAATTCGACATAATATTATATTTATAAATTATTATATAATCGTATATTTCAGGAAAGGATTTTAATAATGAATATAAAAAAAATAACTGCACTTTCAATTGGATTGGTGCTTTCAGTGTGCTGTACTTTATCTAACCCAAATTACAAAAATAATGCAATAGCAGCTGCTGACATTCAATTAAGTAAACAGGATACAGAAAAAACATTTGAAGTAAATCTTGAATACAACAACAGCGGCAATGAAAATAACACAGCATCACTAACATATGATAAGGACAAAAAAGTCTATTTGCTCAAATTGAAGTCAGATGAAAAATATCATGTATCAGAAATTCTTATAAATGATACCGCAATGCCAAGTGACAAAGTATATGATGCAGACGATAAGGGACTTCTTGAATTTTCTGTTTCTGAGGACACAAACATAAAAGTAAAATTTTCCGAAAACAAGGATTGTGTGGTTACTTTTTATGACTATAACGGAAATGTATACGCAACACAAACTGTAGGATATGAAAAAAACATTGATTTTTCAAAAATTGATACTGATAAAATGTATCAACGTGTAAATTCATATACTGAAATGAAATTTTTATCATGGGAAAGTATCCCTGAATTAATTAGAGATGATACAGAAGTACATGCTCTATATATTAAAGCAAGTATTGCATTGGAAAGTCTGCCTGTTAAAACTATTTATAAATACAAATCTGAACTTATTGATTTAACGGGATTATCAGTCACAATTATGACAGAATCACAAAAATTAAATGAAGAAAATGAAATAATAATTGAAAAAGAAAAAATAGACGTTTCGGATATTTGCATTTCAAATTACTCTACTGCCAAAGAAGCTTTTGCGGAGTCTGATAAAGCTACAATATATATATATCCTCCCAAAAACACAAACTACATTGCATCTTATGAAATTACTCTTCAAACGCCGTTTATAAAGGGAGATATTGATGAAAACGGAACTGTTGACTCAATAGATGCTTCAGCTGTTTTAACATACTATTCTCAAGTCCAGACAGGCAGCATAAAAGAAGAACTTACTGATGTGCAGATTTCCAAAGCCGATATAAATAATGATAACGTTATTGATGCCATTGATGCAGCCGGAATTTTAACTTATTATGCTATGATTTCTTCAGGTTCAAGCGGAGATTGGGATTTAATTAACGGCACAAAATAATTCACATAAGTCATACCTGTCTGCATGAAATTTAATATGCAGACATTTTTTTATAAAAATATAAAAATTTTTCGTCTTTTTTATCATTTAAAGTCACTAATATATGAAAACAGTTTAAAGGAAGTGGTTTTATATGATTGCAGCAAACGAAGCGGTTATGGGGGGGAGTGAAATAATTACTAATGTCGTTGATAATGATCTCATTGATTTTAATGAACTCATTATCAAATGCAGAACTGATAAATCCAGTCTTGAAATTCTTTACAATACATTTAAAAAAGGGGTTTTTGCACTTGCATTCAGTATTGTAGGCGATTATCATCTTGCCGAAGACTGCGTTGCAGAAACTTTTATAAGGCTTACTCAAATAAAAAAATTTTCTGCATCAAAAGGCAACGGAAAAGGATTTATCTATAAAATTGCAAGAAATGTTGCCATGGAACACTATAGGCGCTATAAACGTGATTGCCTTAACGAAGTTATACAAAGTTATGGCGAAGCTGACAGGCAAGTTGAGGACTGTATTTTTATAAATCAGCTGCTTAAAAATCTGAATGAAAAGCAAAAACAGATTGTTATAATGAAGTGTTACAATGAGCTGACCTTTAAAGAAATTGCAAAAATTCTAAAAGTTCCTGAATCAACTGTTAAATCACGCTATAAAAAAGCGATTGAAATTTTACAAAAGAAAGCAGGTGAACAATAATGAATGAATTTGAAAAATATCTGAAGGAAAAGCTTGATGACCTTTCCGAATCTGTTGACTGCTTTGACAAAATTGCCAAAAAAGCATACCCAAATAAAAATTCAAAGTTAGAGGATAATTATTTTACAGTTACCGAACTGGAAAATGTAACAGGAAAAAAGACATTTAAATTCACCCACGTTTTAGCTTTATGTGCAGTTTTTGCTTTGATTTTATTCTTAACTGTACCGAATGGTCTGCATAATTATATCGACCAAAATGCAAAAATCCAATTAACATCAACTGAACGATTTGATATATTAAAAAGTGAACTTGATTATGAGCTTTCCGAATATGAATATGATTATTCAGATTACACGCTTGATGAATATAATTACTTTTCGATGTTTATAAATCCATTGTATGTATATTACTTTCCGGAAGAAAGCTCTGAAAATATCTATGTAAGAGTTTATACCAAGCTCTGTTATGACCCGCCTGCTATAGTCGACAAAAATAAAATTAAAACAAATCAGATATATCTTGTTGAATATCAAAATGAATATTCAGATGAAAATATTATCAGTATTGTAGATTCAAAGGCTAAATTCAGTCTTGATGACATACCTGACTTGCCTGAATATCCGGAAACAGAAAACGGAAATGCTTTGTTTGATGAAACTATTTTAAGTAATTTTGATGCAAATGAAAGCGGATTTTTGCTTTATAAATATTATCCTTCATACGCAGTCTCATATAATTATAAATCTGTATATAAACTAAACGGAAACATATATAATCTATCAACAGACGTTTTGTATTTATGTATTAACTGCGGCATAAGCTATAACTATGAACTCAAATCCTGCTATTATGATCAATATAAAAATATATGTGAATTTGATAATGAACTTTTAAATGATTGCTGGAATGAGATAGCATACAAAGAAGGTCAGGTTGAACAAAATGGCAATATAAATCCTTTCTTTAAATCATTTGATGATGAAATAAATATCAGCAATGATAATTACAAAAATGTTTTGAAAAATTCAAAAATGACAGAATATCTTTTTGAAGTTGCTGATTCAGAATATACTAAACTTGATAACATATTTATCCCTCAGTTTGAGAAAAAAAATAATTTTACATTCTATGCAATGAGTGATACTGAAAGATTGTATTATGGATATAATGACATATATAACTTTATTCCTAATACAAAAATAAGATTTGTTTATTATAATACAAATTCAAAAGTCACACAATTTGTTAATAATATCGCTAATGTAATTGAAAATGATTATCAAATGATAGCTGAGTCAGATGACATTAGATATGAAGAATCGCAAGATACAGACAGATAAAAATATAAAATTAACAAAACGAGAGATTGTTCAGAATTAATTTCTGAATAAACAATATTTAAATATATAGAAAAAGAAAAAAGTGTATTAACAAAAAGAGAGTAAAATAAAAAGCTGCTGTGGTTTAAAAGCCGCAGCAGCTTTATTTTATGAAAGTTTTGTAATTTTAATATTTGAAAGCGTTAAATTAAAATAGTCATTGCCTCCTAAATAGAATACAAGAGCTGACTCTGTATCAGCAAATTTAGAAGTGAATTCTGCTGAATAATGCAGCTTATCGGAAGAAGTTTTGAATTTATCGCTGTACGCAGATTTATTGGCATCACTGCTCAGTCTGATATCAAATGGAATTTCAACATCAGATACTGATGAAGTATAATCAAATTCAAGGCGATATTCAGCACCCTTTTTAAGTGCTATATCTGAAATACAGGCTTCGATATCAGATTTATCCTCACCACCATTTGAAGTATTTATCCAGAATGACTTGTCATAACCTACATATTGTGCAGCATAAGCATTGCTGTTATTAATCACAACATTATATTCGGAATTTTCAGCCATATTCAGTCCGATCTGACTTGACTCAATTCCAAGAACCTGACAAATTTTATCAGCGAGAACATATGCACTGTTTTGCTGTGTTATTTCAGATGGATGCCAGTCTGAACCATAACCGTCAGATGCATTTTGTGTTGTGGAACGATAATATGAAACCTTCTTATCTCCTGTTTCAGAATTAAATCGGTCAACAGCCTGAGTAATAAGCTCATACACATCATATCCGCCCATTGTACCAAGAGTACAGATAATATATGCATCAGGATTTTTCTCTCGGACATCATAAAGGAAATCAACATAACCATTAATGAAGTCTGGTGCGGACGCATCAAAGTCATAACTAAGATATGACGAATCATTTGTACCAAGATTAATTACAACAACATCATTGGGGTGGCTTTTAAAGTCCCATTCATAAGCATAATCGCTGTTTTTATTAATCAAGCCATAATAATCAGGAATAAGGCTTTCTGTTACTCTTTTGTTAGACGAGGTATATCCTGAAATTATTCCATGACCGCTGTATGAAACTGCACTGTAATCAGCATTAAGCTGCTTTGCAGTAAGATATGCATAGGACTTCATAAAGTTTTCAGTTGAAGTCTTAAATGATTCAGAAGAAGATTTGCCCTCAACACCATAAGCACAGGTTATTGAATCTCCTATAAATTCAATGCTGAGTTCTTTTTTTGGAACAGGCTTTATCGGATTTGTATATTCAGATGTAACCGAAATGTTGCTTACCCCAACAGCACCCATAGCTCCCTCTGAAAGAAGAATAACTTTGACAGTTGCTTTTTTGGAAGATTTGCTTTCAAACACCTTTATCGTTTCAGAAGATTTACTCATAAGGGAGTCTTTAATTACTTCACCGTCAAGAATAACTGCATATCTTGGTTTATATGCATCTTCCGAATTAACAGAACCGTCACCTGCCAATGTAATTTCAACAGAAGTACCTGTTACGTCAAATTCAACAGCTGAACCACTTTGAGTAAGCCATGTTGTACCTTTATTTATATAATTTCTTCCGACAAGCTTGACATTTTCTTCCGTTGCAGAGTAGTTATCAGTTTTTATTTCGCCAGTTGAAGATTGATTTTTCATATAAATTTTCCTTAATTCAATAGAATCGAAAATATCAATGATGTTATCAGAATTTATATCATCAGACTCAGTCGCTTGATTTTTTGCAAGAATAACCTTATTCAAGCTTGAAATATCAATTTCAGCAGCATTTGCATTTGAAACACTCATAAGTGACATAATAAATGCCGATAATAAAAAGATTGATTTTTTCTTATTATTCATTTTAACCTCTCCGTTTCTTAAAATCCGTTATCATAAAACGTATAAAGGCAACACCGCACAAAGCACGTCAAAGGATTTTGTCGTCAGACTTGTAGTATACGGTTTGCTTTTTTCATCTTATGTCGCATTACTTCATTGCATTGCTATAATACTTATATTATAACCGTATTTAATAAAATTTTCAAGAGCTTTTACAAAAAATAATAGTTAATTTAAACTTATTTTATTAATAAATTAAGATTATGACACATAAGTAAAACTTAATATATTAATTGATTGATGATAACCCTTTTGAAAAAGTAGTTAAAAAGTCTTTGGAAAGGGGGCTGGGAAGCGCCTTTGATCAAAAAGGTTTGTTCGGCTAATCAGCAGTAATATTAAAACAAGGCTCTCAGAATATTCTGAGAGCCTTGTTTTGTAAACATATCAACAACAAGCTACATGAGAATTATGTCACGATTTCTTCCATTGCTCTTTTGTCATGTAATTTGTATGCCCTACTCTTACTTCATTCATCAATGGAACAGCTACTTCTTCACAAGTGTGATGATATATAAATCCTAGTTTTTCCTGAACTCTTTTTGATTTATAATTTCCTTCATAATATCCGCACCAGATTGTTGTCATTCCAAGCTCCTCAAAAGCATGTCTTATGATTTTCCTCGCAGCTTCAGGCATATATCCTTTACCCCAAAAAGGTTTGCCGAGCCAATAGCCAAGCTCACATTCATCATCACGGTCTGTCATATCTGTACTGCCGTTTAGTTTTAGTTCAATTGCTCCAATAGCCTCATTATTGCCTTTTTCACAAATTGCATAACATTCAGCCCCATTAAAAACATTTTTAATAACATTCAGGCTTTCATCTTTATTTTTGTGCGGCGGCCAACCTGCAATTGGTCCAACATCCAGATCCTTGGCATATTCAAATAGACTTTCTGCATCTGCCTCCGTCCATTTACGAAGCATTAATCTTTCTGTATTTAATACCATTGTATCGTTCCTCATTTATATGCCATACAAACTTTGTATGGCATTTTTCTTATGGCAATATCACATAAAACTTGTGCGGTGTTGTCTTATTACTTTACTCCATATGCTTCACGATATTGAAGCATTTTATCAAGATATTCCTTTCCGGGAACTATATCATTTTTAATTGCATCAATAATGTCCTGCATATTTACAATTGAATAAACAGTCACACCAAAGTCACGCTTAACCTCCTGAACAGCAGAAAGTTCACCTGTACCCTTTTCCATTCTGTCAACAGTAATAACCATTCCTGTAACATCAACATCTGCCGCTGATTTTAGCTTTGGCATTGACTCTCTGAGTGCTTTTCCTGATGTCATAACATCATCAATGATAATAACCTTTTCACCATCAGTCAAGGTCTTTCCAACAAACATACCGCCTTCGCCATGATCTTTAGCTTCTTTACGGTCAAAACAATATGAAACATCTATGCCAAACTTATTGCTGAGAGCAACGACTGTCGATACAGCAAGCGGAATGCCTTTATAAGCAGGTCCGAAAAGTGTTTCTACAGGTATATTGTTTTCATGGATACATTCTGCATAGTATTCTCCAAGCTTTGCAAGCTGTGCACCCGTTTTATAATTTCCGCAGTTGATAAAGTAAGGAGCTTTTCTTCCGCTTTTCAGCGTAAAATTTCCGAATGTAAGGACTCCGCAGTCCACCATAAATTTAATAAAGCTTTCTTTGTAATTCATTTTTATGTACCTCCATGTTTTTTATTTGGCATTACCGCACAAGACAGTGTACGGTAATGCTTTAAATTCACTTAATTTGTTCAAGCTGTTTCAGCCATATATTTGCCGAAGCATCACTTGGCATACGCCAATCCCCCCTTGGAGAAAGCGTAACACTTCCCACCTTTACACCGTCAGGCATACATGAGCGTTTAAATTGCTGTGCAAAGAATCTTCTATAAAAAGTTTTCTCCCATTTTAAAATTATATCAGCAGTATACTTGCCTTTAAAAGCAATACATGCTATTCTGAATATTTTTAAAGGAGAATAACTAAACCTTATCATATAATACAGGAAAAAATCATGAAGTTCATACGGGCCGACCAAATCTTCTGTTTTCTGAGCAATGGAACCGTCCCTTTCAGGCGGAAGCAGTTCAGGGCTTACAGGAGTTTCCAGAACATCAGTAAGAATTTGTTTCAATTCGCCGTCAGAACAGCTTGCTTCATAGCTTACAAGCCATCTTACAAGTGTTTTAGGTACTGACGAATTAACAGCATACATCGACATATGGTCACCGTTATATGTTGCCCAGCCTAATGCAAGCTCCGATAAATCACCTGTTCCTATTACTATGCCTTTGTACTGATTAGCCTTATCCATAAGAATTTGTGTGCGTTCTCTTGCCTGCGAGTTTTCATATGTTACATCATGCATTTCAGAATCATGGCTGATATCCTTAAAATGCTGATTTACACTGTCTTTTATATTGATTTCTTCAAGCTTTGCACCATATGATTTTGCAAGTTTGCAAGCATTGCTGTATGTTCTGTCTGTTGTGCCGAAACACGGCATGGTCACTGCATGTATGCCCTTTCTGTCAAGTCCGAGCATATCAAAGGTATGAACAATTACAATAAGAGCAAGGGTAGAATCAAGACCGCCTGAAAGTCCAAGCACAACATCTTTACAGCCTATATGACGTAATCTTGTCATAAGTCCGACAGACTGAATTGTAAGAATCTCCTCGCACCTCCTGTCAAGATCCGACTTTACAGACGGTACAAACGGAGTTTGTGGAAAAACTCTGTCAAGCTTTGTTTCAGTACATTCCATGGAAAAGTGATTGATAATATTATAAGAATTTTTCTCATTATATTTAAATGTTGTACTTTTTCGGCGTTCCGAAGCTATTTTGCATACATCAACATCAGCTATTGTGAGTCCGTTTTCAAAAAGTTTTGACTCTGCAAGAACAGAACCGTTTTCAGCAATAATATTGTGTCCTGCAAAAACCATATCAGTTGTAGATTCTCCAATACCTGCATCTGCATAAGCATATACGGAAAGAGTGCTGCCTGACTTTGCCTTTACAAGTGTTCGTCTGTATTCAGCCTTGCCGATAATCTCATCACTTGCTGAAAGATTGAAGATAATTGCTGCACCACTGTTTGCAAGCTTGACTGACGGAGTATCTCCAACCCATAGATCTTCACATATTTCAACTCCAAATGTGAAGTCAGGACAATCGTTAAGTGAAAAAACCTGATTTATTCCAAAGGATATATAATTGCCATTAATGACAGCACAATATTCAGATTCAAATCCCTGTTCAAAATGACGTGCTTCATAAAATTCACTGTAATTCGGGATATTTGCTTTTGGAACTATTCCCAGAATTTTTCCCATATATATAACTGCTGCACAATTATACAGCTTAGTCATATAGCTGAAAGGCAGTCCCACTATTGAAATAATTTCCATATCAGCTGTTTCATTTATTATCTTAAACAAATTTTCCTCTACAGATTCAATCAATGCAGACTGCTGAAACAAATCTCCGCATGTATAACCGGTTAAAGACAGCTCAGGAAAACATACTATTTTGACACCCTTTTCATATGCCTCTTTAATCAGTTCCAAAATTTTATCCGAATTATAATCACAGTCAGCAACTTTTAATTCAGGAGTTGCACAAGCAATTTTAATAAAACCGTCTTTCATTTTAATCTCCAATCGAATATTTTTACTATTCTATTATATACCAAATTGACAAAATATGCAAGCAGGGATATTAAAATAAAACAGCGGAAAATTTCCGCTGTCAAATTGCATACAGATTTGTTTCCCATGCAGGAATATAAAGCTGATGTCTTACATACAGCTTGTAATTCGGATTAAGACGCTTTATAAGCAAAGGAAGTTCAAATATGTCTTCATTTCTGTGATAAAGTGAAACCATTAATTTTGGTGTATAATGTGCAATAGTCTGTGCCGCACCCCATATAGCTTCACGTTCAAACCCTTCAACGTCCATTTTTATCAAAGTTGTTGTCTGACCGCCTAAAATGCTATCCACTGAACGAGCTTCAATCAAAGTTCCGTCAGCAGAAATTGATGACTGCCTGCCCGACTTTGAAGCAAAAGGTATTTCCGTATCGCAGCACCATGCAGCACAATTCAAAGCATGAACATGCGGCATTCCGTCAACAAACTTACTCAGTTTTTTATAATTTTTTCTGTCAGGTTCAACCGCATAAATTGAAAGGTACTTTCCTCTTGTATATTCAAGAAATTCTTTTATGGTATCACCATTATAAGCACCTAAATCCACATAAAGTTCATTAAGCGTAGGTTTTATAAGCTTCTTGTAGATATCACTTTTTGGAGTTGTAACAGCCGAAAGATATTCAATTTTACCGCTTATTTTAAAATTAATGATATTTGCATAGACCTTTCTGGAATAATCGTCAGCAAGCTCAGCATAAACCTCAGCTATTTTTTCCTGATTTTCTACACAATAATCATAAGTGAAAAGACCTCCGCCTATAACAGGAACATCAGGTACATATAATGTATGCTTGGCAGCAATAGCATGTATTTTATCAACTATTTCCTGATAACCTGCGGCAAATGCAAGTACAACCACAAAATCATTTACAGCCTCTTCAATTTCAGAAAGCTTATGAACACGATATCCCTCAAACGAATGACCTCTTACAAAATCATCACTTGCGAAAATACCCGATAAGGTTATATTCATCTGCTTAAAAACTTTCATAATTTTTAAAGCACCATCACCCATACCATATATAAAGATAGGACGCTTTTCCGCTTTAAGACGTTCCCAACAGGATTGTTTTTCCGTAATAAATGAAATCAATTTTTTCACCTCAGTTAAATATTGCAGTCACAGTCATCTGTACCCATCATATCTCTGCCGCGGATACCGTACTTATCACGCTGAGCATTTACATATCTGTCAATGAGTTCAGATACTTTTCTTGGAGTTTTAATGCTGCGTACTTCTTTTTGAGGAGTGTCTGTATCTTTACTGTATATAATTATACTGCCGCATTTGAATAAACGCTGAGAAAACGGAATTTTCAGCTTTTTATCGGTAATTTTATAAAGGTCGATTTCATCTTCATCAATACTTAAAAAACCTGTTCTTGTAATAAACTTGGTTTCCGTAAGAAAATAACGCGTAAAAGATAGTGGAAGTCCGAAAATCGTGCGTTTTTTATCAGTCCATATATAATCAAATTCTTCTTTTTTTGACATAGGGGAGCTCCATTCCGCTGCAAAGACAGTCATGCACTGAATTAAGCAGCATAATTAATAAAGTCTGCAATGTTTGTTAGAATAACATGCTGAAAAGGTAATGAAGTTAAGTCAACATCACACAAATCATGGCAAAAAACTTGTATGCTGCTGTCTTAAATTACTGCTGTATTTTTATTTTATCACATGTTTTGTTTATAGTCAATAAAAACCTGACATTATAAATATTTTTTGCGTTATTTGTAGGCTTTTGCGATAATCGTCTTATCAGAAAGCTTATACTCTGCTTGCATTTATTACTTTTTTGTGATATGATTATAAAGAATTTTGAAAATATGAAAGGAATATACGGTAAACCGTATTCAATAATATTATGGCAAAGAATAATGATTATGGAAACGAAAGCATTACCATGCTTAAAGGTGCTGACAAGGTCAGAAAACGTCCCGGAGTAATTTTTGGTTCAGACGGACTTGACGGCTGTGAACACTCGATATTTGAGATAATTTCAAACTCAATTGATGAAGCACGTTCAGGATACGGCAATAAAATAATTGTAACAAAATATAATGATAATTCTATAGAAGTAGAGGACTTCGGCAGAGGATGTCCTGTAGATTACAATAAAATTGAAGAACGCTATAACTGGGAGCTTGTTTACTGTGAGCTTTATGCAGGCGGCAAATATGACAGTTCTCCTGATTCATATGAATATTCACTTGGTTTGAACGGACTCGGACTTTGTGCAACTCAATTCTCATCAGAATACATGGACGTTGAGGTTATTCGTGACGGATTCAAGTTTACCCTTCACTTTGAAAAGGGTGAAAATATAGGCGGTTTGAAAAAGGAACCAATAAAAAAAAGACAAACAGGTACAAAAACAAAATGGAAGCCTGACCTTGAAGTATTTACAGAAATAAACGTACCGGACGAATATTTCCATGATATTTTAAAAAGACAGGCAGTTGTTAATCCTAATATTTTATTTATATTTCGCTCTCAGGATAATATCGGTAACTTTACAGAAACTGAATTTGTTTATGAAAACGGCATAACTGACTATGTAAAGGAAATCGCAGACTCAAAAAATCTTACATCTGTTCAGCATTGGCAGTGTGAAAAAAAAGGCCGTGATCGTGCTGACAAGGACGATTACAAGGTCAAGCTTGATGTTGCATTTACAATTTCAAATCAGATAAAGCGTCTTGAATATTATCATAATTCAAGTTACCTTGAACATGGCGGTTCACCTGAAAGAGCTGTTAAGCAAGCCTTTGTATCACAAATTGATTCCTACCTGAAACAAAACAACGGATACTTGAAAAATGAAGGGAAAATTACTTTTAATGATGTAGAGGAATGTCTTATTCTTGTTTCTTCATCATTTTCAACTCAGACTTCATATGAAAATCAAACTAAAAAAGCAATTACAAATAAATTTATTTACGACGCTATGACTGAATTTTTAAAGCATCAGCTTGAAATATATTTTATTGAAAATCCTGATGAAGCATCAAAAATTGCAGAGCAGGTTTTGCTGAATAAAAGAAGTCGTGAAAATGCTGAACGTACCCGACAAAACATGAAAAAGAAGCTTGTTGGTACAATTGATCTTTCAAATATGGTTCAGAAGTTTGTTGACTGCCGTACAAAAGATACGTCACGCAGGGAACTGTACATTGTGGAAGGTGATTCTGCTCTTGGTTCTGTAAAGCTTGCAAGAGATGCTGAATTTCAGGCAGTAATACCTGTAAGAGGCAAAATTCTGAACTGTCTTAAAGCTGAATACAGCAAAATTTTTAAAAGTGAAATAATAACTGATCTTATCAAAGTTTTAGGCTGCGGAGTTGAAGTAACTTCAAAAGCAAACAAAGATTTATCAAATTTTAATCTTGCAAATTTCCGCTGGAACAAAATAGTAATTTGTACTGATGCCGATGTTGACGGCTTTCAGATAAGAACTCTTATTCTGACTATGCTTTACAGGCTTACTCCGACACTTATTGAAGAAGGCTATGTTTATATTGCTGAGTCACCTCTTTTTGAAATCACAACTAAGGATATGACCTACTTTGCTTATACCGAAAGAGAAAAGCAGCATATTCTTGAAAAAATAGGAGATAAAAAGCATACTCTTCAGCGTTCAAAGGGTCTTGGTGAGAATGAACCTGAAATGATGTCGCTTACAACAATGAATCCCGATACAAGACGGCTTATAAAGGTCACATCTGAAAATTTAAAGGAATCTGCTGAAATATTTGAAATGCTGCTTGGTGATGATTTACAGGGCAGAAAAGACTATATTTCTGAATTCGGCAGTGATTATCTTGAACTTGCTGATATTTCATAATTCAGCACTATAAAAACATTAAGGCAGCACTGCTCATATATTTTTGCAGTGCTGTATTTATGTTCTATACTATTGTAAATAAATCAATACAACTCCACACAATTTTATGAAAAATTTTATTAAGATTCTTTCAATAAATTACAGGAAAGTTGTAAAATAAAATGACACAATAAAAAGACTCAAAGTGAAACAAATGGT
>OGDY01000390.1_pt1 | contig 59913 bp, 49 predicted proteins | sample 1570341 | NCBI WGS metagenome assembly OGDY01 (sample SAMEA2581972, study PRJEB24529) | metagenome | biome: Human gut stool | place: China | collected 2011 | reverse complement strand
AAATTCGCTCAGGTTGCCGTACACGTTGTCGTAAGCGACCTGTCCCGTGTAGACGTGCTTCGCGTCCTCCGACGTCTTTACGCGCACTGGACGATTCGCCAAATCGTACTCACTCTGCGTCGTCCGATTCAGCAGATTGTCGCGGACTCGTGCCACTTTTCCCTGCGCGTTGTAGTCGTACTCGTATCTCGGCGCGGTTTCCTCGCCGTACACCACCCCCGTCACGCAGATTGTTCTGATAGTGGCTTGTATACATATATTCGCGATACATGACGGAATTCCTTCTTATGTGTGCAAATCAACCTGTTTGTTTACGGTTATGATATGTCATCTGTTGCCAGCTAAATCTCAGTTAATGGGAACACAGGAAATTTTGTCTTGACTTCATCCCCTCTCCTATGGTAGAATCATCTGGGAGGGGATGAGAATGGCATACGAAGCACAAAAAAAATACGATGCAGCAGCGTATGATAAGGTAAGTTTTCGGCTCAATAAAGGGCAGCCGTTTGAGGTTGCACTTGAAGCGGCGGTAATAGAAAAGGGCGAAGCAAAGTCAGAATACGTCCGTAACGCATTAGTGCGGAAATTAACCAAGGACGGCTTCCTGCCGCCAAAAGAAGAATAACAGAACACAGGCATGGAAAGGCTATCTTTTGCGGATAGCCTTTTTCTTATGCGGAAATTTTCAAAAATGCTGTGCTATCGGCAAAACGGGCAGGAAGGGAAAGCCTATGTTTGACAATTGCTACCAATACTTGTTGTCCAGAATTGCGGTATGCGAATCCGCCAAGGAGCTGAACAAGCTCACCTGCGTGTGGCCTTGTTCGTTGACGGAGGATGAGATCAGCAGCCTCGAAGAGGCAAAGCGCCTCCTCCTCAATATCATCGTCCGGAGAGAGGAGGAACGAACCCATGAAGGTTGAATTTACGGAGGAAATGAAGCGGCACGTTTGCATTGCGGATCCTGATTGACGCAGTACAGGTTGCGATGAAGCTGCACTCTCTGAAAATCGACGATGGGGAGGAAAAAAAGCTCTGTCGTGTCGGCATCCGCAGATTTGGCGTTGACTGCACCGCCATGATTCAGGGGCGCGGGTATAATCCTGAAGTATATATCAGCGGAATTTACAAGCTGACAGTAACTGGAGATGGTCATGCGTATGACTTCCAGTGGTATAAGTATGAAAGTGGGACGAACAAATAATGGAATTTATCATTCCCGGAGTGCTTGCGCTCCGGTGCCTGTTTGCACTGGCTTCCAATGGGGACTTGTGATTCCAAGCCCTTGACACTCCCCTGCCGATATGGCAAAATATTAACAGGAATTTGTCAAGGAGGGTTTGTTGTATGCCACGAAATATGGAGAACGCGTCTCGCTTGCAAAAGGAATGGCGAGAGCGCACTATGAGCTGTCAAATAAAGGTACGCAAGGATTCTGGTATTATGGAGGCTCTGGAATCTGCTTGCGAAAAGCAAAACATTAAGCAGTCAGAATATCTCCGTCTTGCAGTCGCAGAGCGTCTGGAAGAAGAGGGGTATGAGACGGGATATAAGACATCTTCCACTAACAACGCCTGAATGAGTCCTTAAATTCAAAAGAGTCACTTCACCCCGAAGATATGCAGATCCCTATATGACAAAAAACTCATTCTGTCTGTGTTCGTGTATGCATATTCCACAAAAGCGCCGTCCGCGCCATACTCCGTTTTCAGCAAATGATACCCGATTTCTTCATTATATACATATTCGCTCGCGTGGGTATCTTCATGGAGGATTTTCACCAGCGCGCCGTTCGCGTACTTGAAGCGGACGCAATTCTTTTCATCCTGCCACGGTGTCTGAATCCGGTCGCACCGACCGTCCGTGTAATGAAGCGTCGTAACTCAGTTCGCGCCGTCCGTCACAGAAGCGATTTTCAACGGCGAATCCGCCACAGCCGTCACCGTAACTTCATTGCCAACCGCATCCTGAATCTTCTGAATCAGTACCTTCTCAGTTTCCGGCGCATCCTCCGTCGGGTTCTCGGATACAAGCGGGAACGTCATCACGTTATCGCCCTTGTCGGTAATCGTGATGTTCTCGTCCCCAACTTCCAGCGTCAGAGACAAACCCGACTGGTCACAATACTTCTTTTGGTCATTATCTTCTTGCTTGAAGAAGTGTTCCGTACCGTCGCCGTCCGTATACACGAACTCCACTTCGCCATTGTACAGCACCTTATGCAGCGTCTGATGCAGCGAAGTCCGCCAGCCATAGCCCATGCCGAACTCGTCTTTGTCGCTGTCGCAAGAATTGTAATAGTGCGTAATCGAGACAGGCAGCCGATTGCCGTTCATTACAGTATCTGCATGGGAGAAAATCAGGTTGCCATTGACAAGGCTGACGCTGCCAGTCCCTGCCAAACCCGCAGACTGATGGTCGTAAGTCAGATAGCTTTCCAGACCCGCAAGGCTCGCATATTCCAATACGAAGTACGGCTGATTCGCCGTTTCGCTCGAATGCAGCTGCGAAAAGCTGCTTTCACTTTTGGGCGCGCTCAGCTGAACACCGTGATTTTCGCCCAGATACCACTTGCGTGCAAGGCTCGTGACATCGAACTCTTTCCACGAATACTGATTTTTCAGCACCCGGCAGTAGTCCTGATACACGCCGCTGACATCCGGTCGATTCTCGTAGGTGACGGTCTCCGGATCCCAGTCTTCCAGCACTTCCTTGCACATGATGGCGGTGTCCGCCGTCGGTGCATAGACATTGCGAACGCACAGTTTTGCGGACGTGATGAAGTGGTTCGCGCCCAGACGCGGCAAATCCACGACTTTCAGAAAGTCAGGCGGTTGCCGTAGTAGTTCGTGTTGCTGATCCACAGACGCTCGTCATGCGAAAAGTTCTGCGTAGAACCTTCCTTGACGTAGGTATCGAGGATGCCCGCGGCGTTTTCTGCGCTATTCGCGCTGTCCGCGAACGTCGCAATCGGGCTGTGTGCCTGCGCCGCCATCTGCTGGCGCTTTTCGGCAGAAAGTTCCACCCACTGGTGCGTCGCCGCGTCGTACTCGTGAACCGGCGTGGTCTGCACCACCGCGCGGAATCGGTTGTTGCCCAGCGCATAGACCTTGCCGCATCGGGTGCGGAGATGTTTCAGTTCCTGCTGAGCCGGGAACTGAATCTGTTCCTGATTGGTTTCTTGGTTACTCATATGGTTCCTTTCTTTTCTGTGCGCTCCTCTGGCGCATGTTTTTTCTATCGAACGGTACGAAAAAAGCCCCTCGCGCCGTGCGCGGGAGCCTCGCTGTATCTTTCGATGGTATGATTCTATCACACTTTTGCAGCGTGTGCATCCGCGTTTTTAGACGTTCGGTTGTAAAATGAAGTTGGACACCTGAAAAAAAGAAATCCATAGTGACTTCCCGTATGGTAGAATGAAGTTCCCCAACACCATTCACCGGAGGCAATCACTATGGGTCACACCCAGTATAGCACAAATAAAGCGGAACGCAAGCCCAGAAAACATTTGACCAGAGAAGATCGGGGCACAATTGAGGCGATGAAGAAGCTGGTACAGTCTAATCGAGCCATTGCCAGATATTTGAACTGTTCACCCACCACCGTTTCTAACGAATTGAAGCGCGGCATGCGGCCCAGAACCAGCCGGAGAGGCCGTACTCCCGGCTACTCCGCAAAACGCGGAATGCTTGTATATCAAACGCACAGAGCAAACAGCCACAAGCCACACCGCATATGTAAATGCAGCGCCTTTGTTCAGTGGGTCGTAAACAAGGTGCGTCAGGAGAAATGGTCGTTGGATGCCTGTGTGGGCTATGCACGCAAGCATGAGCTGTTTCTGCCTACGGAAATGGTCAGCACCAAGACCTTGTACAATGAAATATGGGCAAGCAATCTGGTATTGCAGCTGCTGGAGCTTTCCGAGGCTTTGAAACGGAAAAAGTGTTGCAAAAGCACCGCTAAGCGCAAAAAAGCATACGGAGCAACCATAGATGAGCGACCCGAAATTACATCTTCCCGGCTGGAGGTTGGCCACTGGGAAAGTGATACAGTGGTGGGAAAACGCAAAGGCAAGGAGGCGGTTATTCTGACATTGCTGGAAAAGAAAACACAGCACTACCTTGCAATTCGCATCCCCGGAAAGACCAGCGAGGCGCTCAATGCAGCGATGCAAAAGCTCCGTGAGGACTTCGGAGAGTCGTTCTTCAGCCAAATATTCAAGACAATTACTGTGGACAACGGACCAGAGTTTGCGGATTTTGCCCAAACAGAACAGTTCGGAACGAAGGTTTACTTTGCCCACCCTTACACATCCTGGGAACGGGCACAGAACGAGCGGCAAAACGGTATGCTCCGTCGATATGTCCCCAAAGGAGTCTCCATTGAGAACTTCTCAGATGAGGAGATTCTCCGGGCCGCAGATGCGCTCAACGGTCTCCCTCGCAGGAATCTGGGATACTGCACGCCGGAGGAACTGTTTGAGGCTTTCCTGGATACCGTTTACGCAGCCTGAACGGCTGCGTAAACCCCAATTGGGTTGATTTTAGAACCTCTTTCTACCTGAAGGTGTCCAACTTGCACTTGCAATTTGCGGTTTGTGTATACAGACGGCAAAAAGGTTGATTCCGATTACAATTACGTCGGCCTTTACATTCAGAACTGGTCTACCGGCACCAAAGCCGCCATGTACCGCTTCGAAGCTGTGGACAAGAATTCCGACGCACCGGCGTATATCGTGTTCAATGACCATATGATTGAACCGGCTGCCGCAGCGCATTTCCATCTGAAAATGAGCAACGAGAGCTTTATGCGATTATCGACCCGGAAAATTCCTGGCCCACGTTCTTCCCTGCCGATCTGACGGGTGAGGAAATCTGCGAGCATCTGACGGAGCATGAGGACGAGGAAGAAACCGAATATGACGAGCATGTCTGGCTTTCTCTGCGCAACGCGGAAACGCTGACGCAGACCATCGCCGATGCGCTGTGTGAGCGGATGCTGCCAACGCGCCTGTCTATCAGGAAAACGCAGCAAACTATATTGCCAAGCTGTCTGAACTGGACAACCAATATCAGGATGTTGTTGCAAACGCTCAACGCACAACGGTTTTGTTCACCGACCGCTTGGAGCAGCGCAATTTTTCTGAACCGTAACTGCTTCAGGCTCTTGCAAATTTCTTCTGATTGCTTTACAATGTACTCAGGAAACATCTCCTCTCGCGGCGGGACATTGAGTGGTTTTCTCATCTTCATTCTACCACCACGAGGAAATTTCCTTATCCTTTGGGGCTGCCTTTTATCGGATTGGATGAGCCTGTAGTAGAGGGAGTAAGGGGAATTGATCCTTCAACATTCAGTTAGGATCGCTTGGAGCGAACTATAAACCAGTGACTGAATGGAATATCAATGCTTTGGTAATCGTGACTACAGATGGAATTCAAGCTTGCAAGTTCAAACTTCAGTGAACAACAGCTGAGATGCCACCCGTAATAGCAACTATGAACACAAGATCGGAGGAACACCCATGAGAAAGCTGTTTGATCAGTTCGAACAACTGAGTACAGAGGCACAGGCATTACTGGAAAAAGGTATAAGCCAGATGCGGGATGGATTCGCGCCTGCCCCTTCACTGTGCCAGAAGATAACGTCCACGCTGTCGTCTTTGCGCACAGCATACGACGATATTCGCAGGACGTTACCAGATCATGTTCTTACAGAGGAGTTGCCCGAAGGCGAGCTCCCTGTATGTGAATATGAGGAAGTATGGAAGAATAGCGTTGTCAGCCGGAAAAAGGCAGTGCGTGCTGTGCTTGATGAATTCATCCGTGTGTATTCAGATGAGAAAAAGTACATGGATGCCATAGAAGTCTACATTCGGGATGCCAAGGATATTCTTGCCTGCATGAATTCAGCGGAAATGCATGCTCCGTCTCCGGATGTTTCGGCATTCCAGCTGTTTCTGGCTGGCGTAAAGGCGGATCTCAGTTCCGACGAAGAACTGTATGATCAGCTTTTGGATAGTTCTGCTTTCAGCCCCCGAATTGTCAAAGGACTGCACGAGAAAAAATACTATATTCGTGAAGTGAATGTAGACAAGGCACCTGTATCTGATACCCCCTGCAATGAGTCCGTTGCTGAAGCCGAACCCGTAAGCGCCTCCGAGATTTCTGAATTCCCTGATACTACGGCAGCAGCCCAAGAACCACAGGTCGAAAGTCCCGCTTCGGAGACTCCGGAAGATATTGAGATTGAAACGCTGACCCCCGAAGAGTTTGCAGCAAGGTATGCTTCCGACGCACAAGAATCTGAAGAATCCGCTCTGTCGGAGATGTCAGAAGCGTCAGATGAAACCGCAGAGGATGAAGAATATATCCATCCGATTAATCCCATCAAGCAGACAAAACTGCCCTCAGAGCAAAAGCTTCGAGAGATGATCAGCCGGACGGGTGATGTTTTCCACTTCCTGCTCAATAAGCTGGTTTTTACCGGGCTTATGGATGAAAAATGCGCCTTTGAAGCGCTTGCTCAACTTCCGAGACCGGTGACAAGGGAGCAGTGCATCGAATCGTTTGCTTTCTTAGAGAGGAAAGGTCTGCTTTGCACATATGAATATGCCGGCAGGAACATCCTTTGCTTCACAGAACTGATGGGCAATTGCCTGCAAAAATCCGGCTTATCCTCCACCCTTAAACGGATTTATCACCTGAAAAGTATCGGGCAAATCTATTTCACTGGCAAACAGGATATGCCGTTGGAGCTGTTTGCACATCATATGGCAATGGTGGATCAGTATTCCAAAGTCATTGAAATGTTGGATGCCGATGAAGAGACTGCCAAGAAACTCGAGACAAGCGCCTGGAATCGTGAAAAGTGCTATTTCCTTATGAATCTGACAATGGATGATGGCAGCCTCCTTCCGCTTCATATTGTCGATTCTGACGATTTTGGATCATCTGTTCCCGCTGAAAATGAAGGCGTTTTCTGTTGCGCGGGCGACCTGCCCGGCATGGATGAAGTGGGAGATCAGCTTCACTATTGCCTGACCGCAAACGGTCTGTTCCATTGGTCAGAAGGAAATTGGATTGCCATCACACACGTTGAAGAAGAAAATCATGACCTTCCTGAAACAGTCGATTCCAATGTAAATGCTGCAAGCGAGTCGTTTTCCCATCCAGAAGTATCGCAGGCAGAAGCAACTGATTCTGAAACCGCTGCTGCCCCTATAGAACCAATAGCTCCTGTCAAGCAACTTGCCATCCCCGCGGCTGAACCTGTCGAGGGCCTATGGCTTGACGACCTGTCTGAAGAAACGGGAGTTGAGCCTGAAGTCACCATTGATGAATTTGCAAATCTATCTTCCGCGGAAATTGCGGGACGGCTTTTAAGCGCAGCTTCCAACGGAAACATACCGAGCGATGAGAATATGGCAGTTCTGATTCATCAGCTTTTGAACGAGGGCGTCCGGTCTCATGATGTCCGTAATTGCCATGACCAGCTTGTGGAAGCAGTTGTTTTTGCAAAAGTGCTTTCATCAAATGATGCCTTCCCGCTGTGCCGGAACATTTACCTTCAACTTCATGCTGCTATTCCGTTTTTTCGTGAGGCAGGTGCCAACACAGGGGTCGCGCTGTCAGGCATATTTGCCGACGGAACGGAATTCACCCCCGTCACAAAGCTGTGCGCGTACATTTACGGCATGCTGTTCCCCGCGCATGCGCATGACCATACATTCGCCGCACTGTACAACAACGCATTCACAGAATATGAATCCCAGTTTCCCGGTCTCGATATCTTGAAGCCGCTTTATCACAAGGCGATGGAAGGGGTAAAACTTGTTCCCACAGCATTTTCGCCTGCCAATCTTGCCGCATTGGGCGACTCAAAGATACGGCAGGAACACATGAATTCCATCCGTTCACAGGCCATAGAACTTTTGAAGACGCCAACGGTCAAAGTCATGATTCACGGTGTTCCTGAACTGATTGATTTATGTTTTGGATCACAGACCGATCTGCACACTGCTCTGCAGATTGTTACAGACAATGATATCAGCATGAGGGAACTGGTCAAAGCCGAACTGGACAAATACTGCAAAGATGATGATATTGATATCTCAACGCTGGAGAGACTGCTGGACAGCCAGTGGAGTGTGGCTGCGCAGAAGTATTCCAGCCGCCGCATGGGAATCAAGTACGATGCGCGAAAGCACCTTCTCCACGCTTTCGAAGAGCGCCTGAATCTTCTCCGGGATTGGCTTGATGAAACCAACACAGAATCAGAGCCGGATATAGAAAAGCTTCGCGCCATTCGGAGTGAAGTTCTGTATATTATTGAGGATTCTCTTTCCGAAATCAATATTGCACCTTATTCTGCCGCTTATGGAATTATGAAAGCCTCCCTCGAACTGATTCGGTCAAAGCTTCAAAACCAAGGCAGCGGTGTTGACTTTACCACTTTGCTCAGAAGCGGGATGCTGGTTATTGATCACGGTGAACTTATCCTCAACGATGATCTGAATGCGATTGAGTTTGCAGAACCCTGGAGAATGATGCTGCAGCATATCGCCTGCACGGAGTATGACCTGAAAATCGTATACGACCGAATCCTTGAGGCCAGCCCGGATTCCGTTTTGTATGATAACTTTGGTCAGATGGAAGCAATCGGTCGCCTCATTGGTGCCAATCCCAAAGAGTATGTGCTCACCAGTGACGGTCTGCGCGATGCGATTAACAGCGCAGACCTGCAGGCGAGAAACTTCCGGGAAAAGCTGGAGATTTCTTACGCCTATAATCGCATCAGTGAGAATGATCGTGAGCGACTTGCCATGCTCGCCAACCCAGAAGCGTCTGATTTCCAGAAATTTTTCTACGACCACAGAGCATTTGGCTGTTGGAGAGGTTTTTTGAATGCTCTGAGGGCGCAGATCCGTGAAACTGCACAGCAGAGCATGCATGACGTCCGAGCCCAGCTTGATCAGGCAAAAGCAATGCTCCATGCCGATGAAGAAAGCCCACTCATCGCCGAAGCCGAACGTCTGATTTCTCAGGAGCAAAACTATGCGGTTGCGGAAGATTACATTCATCGATTCCGCAATGGGGAAAGGGACTTGCCTTTTGAAACAAGTAATGACGCCATAGAACATTTTCTGAGATTTATATCTGATGATGAATTCCCCCGCCTGTATGGCTTCTGCGAGAGGAATAAGCAAGACCCGATGCCTCGATGGGCCGTGCAGTATATGAAAAAAAATACGCCGGAGGGGTGGACAACCCGTCATATCGAAGACGCCCGGCGATTCATTGAAAAGTGGCCGGTTGGCAAGCAGTCCGTCAATGCTCAGAACATTCAGGAGTACTTTAAGCTTCTCGGCTTTCATGTCGAGTGCTGCGCCAAGTCGACGCGAGGCAACGAGGTCTGCTGCACGCTTACAGTGCACAAAACAGAACAGAATCTGGCAGATTATCGCCACCCCATTTCCATCTTCGGCACACAGATGAAATCACAGATTGAAGTCGTATGTCTGTTTGGAAAAAGGACCGCGACCCAACTTATTGATGATGCTTGCAAGCTGGGCATCACAAGTACGTTCATTGTGCTTCTTGACGCTGACCTTTCTACAGCGGATCGCCGGGCAATGGCAAAATACGTCTTTACCCAGAAAAATGTCGGTCAGGCGTCCTTCCTCGTTATCGACCGGGTGCTGGCGTTGTACCTTGCTATGCAATCCAGTAACGAACGTCTCCCGGCAATGCTGCAATGCACACTGCCGTATACAATTTATCAGCCTTTTACCAACGGCTCCGGATCTACGGCTGATGAAATGTTCTTTGGCCGCGTAAGTGAACTCGCTTCCATCCGGGATATGGCAGGCGCATCCATCGTATACGGCGGTCGTCAGCTTGGTAAAACTGCTTTGCTGGAACGCGCAATGCACCTTGATCATAACCCTGCCCGCAGAGAGTTCGCCATCAAAGCAGACTTCAAAGGGCATCGTGGTGAGCAAGATTTTCTGGATATCCTCGTTTCGGCTTGTAACGACGTCTTCGAGAAAAATGGTTTCAAGCTGAATCGTTGCGCTACCATCCGAGACTTCTGTTCCCAGATTCGCCGTCTGCTCGATAATGATCGGATTGCAATCCTGCGGCTCCTGCTCGACGAAACAGATGATTTCCTCGATTCCATCAGTGCCTCAAGCTATAATGAAATTCTTCCTCTCATTGAGCTTCAACGTGGAAGCAATCGTCGGTTTAAGTTTGTGCTTGCTGGCCTTCATAATGTATGCCGCGCAAAGAATGCGACCCGTAATAACGGTCTCTTCGGTCAGCTCGGCGAACCGCTTTGCGTGAAACCGCTTACTGCGGCAGATGCCCAGAGGCTTCTGGTGAGGCCACTGCGCTACCTTGGTTTCCGCGTTTCTAATGAGTCCCATGTGGATACAATCCTGACAAACACCAACTACTATCCGGGCATCATCCAGTTCTTCGGATACACGCTGGTTCAGACCCTCGTTACGCATTATACCCAGTATTATGACGCCGTGAGAGGGAACCCGCCGTTTGATCTTCATGATGATCAGCTTGCGTCCATCATGAATTCCAGAGACCTAAATCGGAATATCAAGGATCGCCTCCGGTGGACGCTTGAGATGGACGACCGGTATTATATGCTGGCTCGTTGCATTACCGTTCTCTATCATCTGTACAGCAACAACTACTCTGTAATCAGCAGCGGCTTTGATGTTGCTTCGATCTGTGAAGTAAAGGACATGTACAATATCCATTGCCTTGAATCACTTTCGGAGCGGGAGATTGTGGCTCTACTTGATGAAATGGAGGAAATGGGAATCCTTAGCCGTCCCACAGCTGAAGAAAACCGTTATTTGCTCCGCCGGCGCTCTTTCATCGATGTTATCGGGACAAGCCTTGAGATCTTGGACCATGACATTAAAACTTACAATGAGGAGGCTGCGAACAATGCCTGAGTGGTCTGAATTCTGGTGGACATCTATCACCGGGCCACGGAACCTTTGTGACGCTGTCTCCTGCGCCTTGCACAATAAAAGCAGCGTCTGCCTCGTCGTGCCGGATGATCTCCCCTGGCGTGATGAGATGCGCGCCAGCATTGAGACGGGCATGCATCAGATGCCGGACATGGAGTCCTTCTATGTAGAGTTCATCGATGTAGAAGATGAATGTCCGGATATTGCCGATATCGGACGCTACCTTATGGAAAGGTATGCGCTTCCTGAGATCGCCGCCGGTTATCGTGGACGAGAAAAGCTACAGAAGTACATCCTCGACAAGCAGGTGCTTGATAACAGGGTTCTCTGGATTAAGGGAATGAATGCCTCTCAGGAAAAGCGCTGGCTCCAGTTTTGCAGGGACTATGTTCCGGTGAAAGATTCAGACGGCAGGTTTGTTCTGGAGGCTCGGTGGACAGACAAAGAAAACGAGCGCCGCAATCTCGCTGTAATTCGTTATGGCGATACCATCAAGCGTTATGACCTGACCCTGTTTAACAGCATTTATCTCAATCGAGAGAAAGGCACTTATTCGGCAATTTGGCAGCAGTACGCCGCTGTTATGTGCGCATTGCTGTGCAACACGGATGCTGAAACTTCTCAGGCATTCATGGATACATGCGATTTCACAGCCGAAGAGCCGATTATCGGCATGCGGAAAATTGCCGCAGACGGAGCCTATCTGCGCCGTGCTGAAAGCAGCAGCCTGCATATCCTCAGCCTGGTTCGCAAAGAAAGCATATCTGCTATTGATGCACAAATCTGGAAGGCGCAGCTGCAAGTGCTCTTCCCGTTGCTTGAAATCGAGAGAGTTTCCTTTATTAAGAGGTATAGAAAACAGGTGCAGGAGGCCTTGGGCGAAAAGTACCATGATTTTCGGACTGGACGACCACAGTATATTTACCAGTTCGGCGAAACCGTCTCTGATCCGGATAACGCAGAGCTTGGGACGATATACCGCATGACAAAGCTTAGGCGAGATGCTGACGCCTATCAATACTTGCTTTACATCCCAGATGAGCAGTCCCGTTCCCGCATTGAACTTCTTCATGATTTGCGAAACTCGCTGGCTCACGGGAACACCTGCGCGATTGATAAAGTGATCGAATTTATCAACGGGCATCCCTTTGACTGGAACTGAGCTTCTGTTTGAGGATTATGCTTGTGGTTATCCTGATTACGCTGGCAACTCCCGAACAGGTTCAGCCAGTATATGATGTTGTCCTCCAGATTGGGCAGTGACAAATGGATGACCGAATTGGAAAATGATTGTCTGACCTTGGCGTTGTCCAGCGGGCATTGAAAAAAGCCAATACGGATGGTCAGAAGATTGAGGAGATAAACCATGCCTGCATATACCTCTGTTCTTCAGAAACCTCTGGAGACAATTTTCTGGGAAGATGATAACTTCATGGAAGAGCTGCTCCAAGTGGTGCGGCTCTTTCGGCCTTTCTCTGCCGCTATAACTGAGTTCATTTCGGAACACGGCTATCAGGGGGATACTTCTGACATTGATGCCAAGGTTGCCTTCATCCGCGCCGCGTTTGCGAAGGCCGACATGGATGCGCCGAGGGAAGTACGGGAATGGTTTACTCTGCAGCAGCCCATCAAGCGGGACACAGTTTTTCAAATCTGCTTTGCCTTCGGCTTGGACGGTGGTGAAACGGATGAGTTCTTCCGCCGCATTTTTACCCGCGAGCGCAGCTTCAATTGCCATCAGATGCCGGAAGCCATATATTACTTTTGCCTGAACAATGGCCTGACCTGGACTGACGCGATGGATATTCAGAGCAGCGTTCCTCTATCTGGGAAAGAAAAAACTAACGGAGATATCGTTTATACCGGCTCCATCATCGCAGAACTGAACAATCTGCAAGACAAAGACGATCTCATCCATTGGCTTAACGACAACATCGACAAATTCGCAGGCAGCAACGTGACAGCCTATGAGACTATTCGCCGCCTGTGGGAAGAGGTTTCCGGCCCAGACGGTTTGTTGATACAAGAACGAAAATCGCTGCCGTCCATCCATGATGATGCCGCTACCGGTGAAAAGAGTAAACTTCGCTCGAATGCCTCCGGCGTCAGATCGTATGACGCCTACTTGGCCATTCTCCAGTTGGACAAGAAGGAAGTCAAACGGCTTGCCACAGACCGTTCAATCAAACCGATTCTGGAAAGGCTTCATGACAATGCACAGGACTCCTTCCCTGACAGGCAGGGCATTGAACTTATCCTTCGCGGCGAGATTGTTTCTTATGAGCGAGTGCGGAAATGGTTGGTACTGCTGACCTTTTACACCTACTGGGTCAGAAAAGCCCTCAGCAAAGGCAATTATGAAGCCGGCTCCGGCGATGCTGACCGCTGCATTACCAGCATGAATCAGCACCTGATCAATTCTGGTTACCCGGAACTCTACGTTGGCAATCCCTATGATTGGATTTTCTTTTATGCCGCAAAGTGCGAAGAGCCTTTGTACGTTTTTCGTTACATCTGGAATGAACTGCTTACCGGCGTGCTGGAAAAGCACCAGTAAATCCAACCTTGTAAGCGTCTGAGATATGATGAATGTGAGCAACTGAAAAAGAGGAAGAATCGTGAACGGCAGAATTGTGCTGACCCCAGGCACTGTGCTGAAACTCAGTACGAAAACAGGCTATACCGAATACACCATTAGTCGTGAACTTGCACGGGGCTGCTCATGCATTGTGTATGACGCTTCCTATACCGACAATCTGGGAAATTATAAACTGGTGCGTATCAAGGAATGCTATCCGTATGCGCTGAAAATGACCCGGGATGAGGATGGCACATTGCATCCCTCTGCCGATGATGGCAAGGCTTTTGATGTCGCGAAAAAACGTCTGATTGCCGCTTATCAGAAGAATAACGCACTTTTCTCTCTGGAGGGACTGGCAAATGTCATTGCAAACACGTCCGACATTTATGAGGCAAACGGTACGGTCTATATCGTTTCAGTCTACATGAATGGGCGTACATTCACGGAGCATCAGGGCGATACGCTGCACGACTGCGTATCCCTGCTTATCGGATCAGCAAAAGCGCTGCGGCACATTCATAACGCCGGGTACCTGTACCTGGATCTGAAGCCGGATAACATCCTGACGCTGGAGGGTTCTCTGGATCTGGTGCAGCTTTTTGATTTCGATTCCATAATCTCCACAGAAGAATTTGAGAAAGCCATCCAGAATAATAACCCCAGTGAGCTGCGCATCTCCTATACCAAAGGCTATGCCTCACTGGAGCAGCAGACCGGAAAACTTCGGCAGCTTGGAAAACACTCTGATATTTACAGCTTGGGTGCCGTGTTGTTCTATGCCTTGTGGCACAAGACGCCCTCTGCCTTCGATTGCGATTCTGCGGCTGTTTACGATTATGCGCAGATGACTTATGCCGCAAAGAAGTTCCAGGATCGTGTGTTTTCCGCACTCACAACGTTCTTCCATAAAACGCTGGCCAGCTATTATGCCGACCGGTATCAGAACGCGGATCAGGCAATCGAGCAGCTGCAGATCGTTTTGCAGTTGTCAGACGAAACAAAGCCATGGCTTTTGTCATCTTCTATATCATCCCCTGTGTTTTTTACCGGACGAGAAGAAGCGTTGGCATCTCTGAATCAGCTTTTGCACACGCCAGAACATCACATTTTCAATCTGTATGGCATGGGTGGCATTGGAAAAAGCACGCTCACGAGAGCCTATCTCGCGGAGCATCGTGTAGAATATGGCGCTGTTCTCTGGCTTTATGCGAGTGGAAACACAACGCAGGCGATTTGCGATGATAATCTCGTCCATGTAAATACAATCCAGAAGATGAGCGATGAATCGCTGGAAGACTACCTGCCAAGAAAGCTGCGTGCGCTAACCGAAATAGCCTCAAGTCAGCATGTGCTTGTGATTATAGATAATGTCTGCAAAGAGCATCTGAAAGATCTGCAGATGCTGCAAGGCGTCGGATGGGATGTTCTGCTTATTTCCCGTCCCATATTAGCCGATGGGCTTTTCCCGGCTCTGCGCGTTGAAGAATTGCCGCCAGAGCCGCTGGCGCTGCTTTTCCAGCGATATGCGCATGTGAAAATAACCGAAAAAACTGATGTGAAGGATTTTATCACCATTGCAAATACGGTTTATGGACATACGCTGACCATGGAACTGCTGGCGCGGCAGATTGCCCGAAGTTATCTCACTCTGCATGAAGCCGCTCAGATGGTGGAAGAAGCAGGCTTCCAAAGACTCCCCGGAGAGCGGATTGATTATATTCATGATCAGGATACATTTCTGGCTCCTTTGCACATTATCCTTGATCGTCTGGTTGAGATCGACCAGTTCTCTGATGCCGAAAAGCATCTGCTGAAAATCCTGTCCATTTTCGATCAGCCTGGTATCAAAGCCTCTTTGCTGCGCGAACTTACAGCCTTGCCAAACCTTGAAATGATCACCCGGCTGGAAGATTGCGGCTGGCTGAAAGTCGCCTCTCAGCGGATTGTATTCCACCCCATGATGCGGAAATATATCAGCGCATGGCCATGGGATGACGCGACCCGTCGGGCGCTTGACGAGGCAATGAAACGGCTACATCACAAGATCAATCCACTGGAGAATCAACCGGACTTGGATAAGCAGTTTCCAGCTGATTATGGTCAGCTTTACGAGCTTCTCAGCGTTGCGGAGCAGCTACTGGCTTTCGCAAAACCAGTCACGCCCGCAAGCCAGCTGCTGACATTTAGAATGCTGATGGATGCTCCGGTAGATGCAGATGATACGGTGGCGGGGAAAATGCTCCGGCTTCTTGAAAACCCTGCCGGCCTTAATCCCCGATGCGTGCTGCGTCTATATGAGACATGCGCTTTCACACTGGGCCGACTGGAATGCTATGACGATGCGCACGCTGTTCTCAAAGAGATGAAAGCGTACCTCAAAAAAAATCCCAGCCATTACTACATGTCATTTTATCACAGAGCGAGCGCGGTTATCCTCAACAATCAGTACGGACGCGATAAGAACAGCAAATGCTTGAAACATGAAGACGCGGCGATCAAACAAGCCCGTGCTTCCATGCATCCGGACGCTAAAAAGCAGCTTGCAGCTGTTTTGCTGAATAAAACGCAGACCTTGCTTGAAACGGGAAGCAAAATGAAACTCTGCTGCCAGATGCTTGAGGAATCTGCTCAGTTGCTTCATCCATACCCATACGGCTATGAGCATTATCATTTTGACTGTGTTGCCGCCATGTTTTTTGCAAAGGTTGGAGACGAGGAGACCGCTTTGGCGCACCTTCGGCGGGCGACTGATAATGCGTCCGCCACAAAGGATTCTATGCTATCTCTGATAGACCATATGCTGGATGAGGCAGCGATAACCTATATTGAACTTGGACGATTCCAAGATGCCATCGACACGGTGTCCCAGGCAATCGCTATGTGCGACGAACTTGAAAATGTCAAAAGATACAGAGAAACCCGATTTGACGCCACCCTGTTCCTTGGTAGAATCTATGCAATGAACGGGGAATACATCAAGGCTGAAGAAACTTTTGGAGAAGCAGAGAAAAGAGTATCCGATTCGCCGTATGAGTGGAAATTGCCGCTCTGCCCGAAGAGCATCCGGGAGAAGGCTGAAGCAGAAAGATACCAGCAGCATTGACTGGTGTTGAGAAGCATGAGCTTATGACGCAGGAGAAAGGGGGCGTGTTACAAGATGCAGGAAGTTTCTCGTATTATTCTTCGACGTCATTAATGTCCGCCTTCTGTGGGGGGCCACATGAGAAGAGCAATATAGACCAACGCCTGAACAAGCAAAACAACCAACTGGAAGGCTTCCTTAACGGGGTCTTCCTTTTGCATCTATACACATCTGCACCAATAAATCCATTTTTTCTGGCATGGATGATATGCTATGTTCGAGCGATGGAAATCATCACTCAGAACACTAAGCAGGAGGGATCAGAAATGAGTGGAGCGCAGATGGCCCATTTTTTGAAGCAGGTGGGCAACGGCAGCGAACTGGAAGGAATCGTCACTGTGTACCGTACAGGATGGCTTGTTGGTGCAGGTCAGCTGCTGACCGTTGTAATCGCGGCCCATGGTGTTTTTCGGCTTGGAAAATGGGGCTACGAAAAGCTGGTAGATTACTTGCAGGAGCGTGGTTACATCGTTGCTGCTGGCGAGGTGGTGTAACCGGCACATGGAAAAACTCAAGCAGACGCCTAGTATGACATGCAAGGTCATCACGCAGGATGTACATGTACACATATCTTTCCCCCTATTGCATGAGGAAGTCCACGGTCAGCTCCAGTGTTTATCTGCCGGATTATGAACGGCGCGACACAGGAGGCTTCTTCAATGCACTGGTATGCAGTGAATGCGGCAAAACCGCCGCCGTCCATTTCTGGCGTACTATGAAAATCAACTAAAACAAGGAGGACATATCCGATGAAAAAAATGATGGCTTTGGTTCTCTCCATTCTGGTTCTATTAGCCGGCTTCACAACCGCCATGGCTGTGGGCACGATTGATTTTTCAGGTTATTCTCTCGAAGAACTGCTTGAGATTAGCTCCGATTTAGCAGACGAAATCGCAAGTCGCCCCGGCGGAGAAAAGATTGTGCTGGGTGCCGGTCAGTATAAGATTGGCGAAAGTCTGCCTGCAGGTGTCTACAGCTTCAAGTTCGTCCAGAATGGAGACAGTGATGTTTCGAGAACCGATTACTACGTCTACGAAAGTGAATCCATGTACAAATACGATATTGATCGGCTATGGCTTGGTGACATGCCCAGAGTGGAGGGGGACTTCATGGGTGATGGTGAAACGCGGATCAGCCTTTATCCCGGTGAATACCTGAGCCTCCGATATAACGGCGCAGAAGTTGCTCGGGTTGGAAATGTGTCTGAACGCGGCAACGGTTATACGGCTCCAGCTGGAACCACTATTCCGAAGGGAAACTATACCATTGGTGAAGAAATACCTGCCGGAACATACAAGATTTATTTCAGCGGAACCACCACCTCGCGTGTGCGCGTCTTCCAAGATTCCCAGGAGGCAAGCAATACGTTCAATAAGGGCAAGGAGACCATTCTTGATTGGGATAATACAGAAGGAATCGTCACACTTAGTGAGGGCAACATCTTGCGAATCGAATACACTCCTATCATCATGACCAAGGGCGGCGGGTTCAGTTTCGACTAAATGGTATTCTTGCATTGCTCACCGTTGTGCTGAAACAGTCACTGGTGCTTTTCCCGATATTCGCTGGGTGTGCTGCCGACGTAGGTTTTGAACACCCTCGAAAAATGACTGGCGGAGGAAAAGCCGAGATAAGAACCGATAGCGGTCAGGGATTTATCCGAATAGCGGAGGAGGCGTTTGGCTTCCTCCGTTTTTCTTTCAGGATGAAGTCCGTCAGGCTTTCGCCCGTCTCTTCCTTGAATTTTCGGGAGAGATATGGGCGGCTGAGGAACAACTCTTCTGCGATTTTCTCTGCCGTGATCGGTTCTGACATATGGTGCTGGATGTAGTTCGCCACATCCACGGTGAGCTCCGTGGGATGCTTGCCCAGATGCAGCCGCTCCACCCGCGCCGTGTAGTCCAGAATCATCCGATATTGCAGGTTCATGATCTCCTCCGGTGAAGACAGCAGCTCGCACTGCTGAATATAGGAATCACTGTGGGAAAAGGCATCGTCCACATCCATGCCGCCCCGAATGGCGGCGCGGGAAACCAGCTTGGCGGTAACAATGAACGTATTCTGCCGCTGGCGAAAAAATTCGGCAAGCTGAATGTGACGCTGGCGGGCTTCATCCTCTACGCTATCGGCGGCGCAATCTGCTGGGCGTTCCCTATCAAAAACATCGGTGGACTGCCCTGCGCCTATGCGTTCATGGCGCTGTTCGCCGACGTGCTGGATCATCTGGAATGGAAAACCGGTTTCCGCCCGGACGGCGTTGCCATGAGCGTGTATAACATCATCGCCGTCGCCATGGTTGGCATCTGCACCGGCGTGTTTAACGGTCTGCTGGGGTCTGCGGGTTATATCGCCCCAGAGATCGTGAACGGCGTCACCATGGCAGCTGCCCAGTCCGACACGGTCACGGTCAAGGTTGTCATCACCTTCGGCTTTGTGGGGCTGGAGGTATTCACCGGCGTACTCCTTGCGTTGCTTCTGGTGTTCCTCAATGTGGAAAATGGCATTGAGAAAAAGCAGACGGAAATCAAGGCAAGGGAGGAAAAGTGAGACATCCCGCCATTGTGTTCTTCCAAACAAGGTCGAATGACTATGTCTCCCTGAAGGGAACAGCCGCGGAAAAGGTCGCCGCCTGCATGGACTATAAAAAGCAAATGTTTGCTGAGATTCATAAACAACTCCCGGTCGCAAAGCTGGTGGTCATGAGCGGTCTTCTTCTGCCCGGCCGCAGCAAATACCGGGAGCTCACCGAGGAAATCAACAGGGCGCTGGCGGCGCTCTGCGAAAAAACGGACTACATCTGGTTTGTGGACGCATCGGCGATGACGTGGGACGGACAGGGCTATGCAGATGAGTTATTTATCAAAGGCGGCATTCACCTGAACCACGAAGGGCAGCTTTTGTGGATGCGGAATTATATCCGGCCCGTGATTGAAACGCTGATTTCCGAATTTGATTTGACGCAGGTGCAAAAGGAGGGCTGAGAATGCAGGCGATTCGACTGAAAACGGAGCATTTATTTGACCCCGTTGGCGTAGACTTCGTCGCCCCCCGGCTTTATTGGAATTGCAGCGGCGGCAGGAAACAGGCCGCCTATCAAATCGTTGCCGCTGATGACAGCGGCAGCACCCTGTGGGACAGCGGCAAATTGGAAAGCGCCGCCATGTGCGTAAAATGGAGCAGCGCGCCCGTTCCGCCGAAAACAAAGGTTCTTTGGAAAGTGTGCCTTTGGGATGAGGATGCCGCGGTGGACGATTGGAGCGAAGCGTCCTTTGAAACGGGCATCGGCGCATGGAGCGCCAAGTGAATCACCGGCAATTATACGGTCAATAAGAAAGAGCGCTATCCTGTGGACTGCTTCCGCAAAGCTTTTCGCGCTGCCAGTATAAAAAAGGCGTGGCTGTACATGACCGCCTGCGGATTATACGAGGCAACCATCAACGGGCAGCGCGTGGGCGATTTCGTTCGCGCCCCCGGCATTACGGACTACCGCAAGCGGATACAGTACCAGACCTATGACGTGACCACCCTGCTGCAAGACGGCGAAAACGCCCTGACAGTGCAGCTTGCCGACGGCTGGTATCGCGGCTCCTGCGGCGCGTGGGGGCTGAAAAATCAGTATGGCACGGAAACCAAGCTGCTGGCGCAGCTGGAGCTAACGCATACAGACGGCAGCGTGCAGACCGTCGCCACCGACGCAGGTTGGGATTGGTCGAACGACGACCCTATCCGCTTTGCCGACAACAAGGACGGCGAGGTGCTTTATGCCAACAATGTCCCTCCTATCAGGGAAAGGCAAAGGTCACAAACCATCCTGTTACGCCGGCTGCATCCAACAACGTCTCGGTCACGGAGCATGAGCGGCCGAAAGCAAAGCGGATTACCACACCCTCCGGCAAGACCGTGCTGGACTTCGGGCAGAACATCGCGGGTTATGCGGAATTTACTGTAACCGCCCATATCGGGCAGAAAATCAAGCTGCGCTTCGGCGAGCTGCTGGACGAAAACGGTGAATTCACCCAGAAGAACATTCAGTGCTCCAGCAAAAAGATAACAACGCCCCTGCAGCAGGTCATCTACACCTGCAAAGAGGGCAAAAATCACTGCAAGACCACCTTTGCCATCTTCGGTTTTCAGTATGTGCTGGTAGAAACTGATGTGGCGTTTCAGTCGGAGGATTTCGCCGCCATTGCGGTATACTCAGACATGGAGCGCACGGGCTTTTTGAAAGCTCCAACGCACTTCTCAATAAGTTTGTTGAAAGCACCGTCTGGAGTGCCAAGAACAACCACGCCGACCTGCCCACAGATTGCCCGACCCGCGAACGCCACGGCTGGACGGGCGACGCGCAGATTTTCTTCAACACTTCGGCATATCTTTTGATTATGCGTCTTTTGCACAGAAATATATGCGGGATGTGTACGACTGGCAGAAAAAAGACGGGAAGCTGCCGCAAATCGCCCCCCTACGGCGGTGTGGATTTCTATATGTCCTTTATGGACGGAAGCGTCGGCTGGGCGGATGCGGGCGTGCTGATTCCGTATCGTTTTTGGAAGCTCTACGGGGATGACAGCTTAATTCGCCGACATTATGACGGCATGGTACGGTATGCAAGATTCATGATAAAACGCTGTACGCAGTTCACACCGCTGCGGCACCACCTGCCGCTGAAGGGCGAGGCGAAAAAGTACATTGTCAATTACGGGCATTCCTACGGAGAGTGGGCGGAACCGGCGGATGTATTCCCGAACGATTGGAAAAATATCGTCCTGCCTCATCCGAAGGAATCCACGGCCTATACGGTTTTTATTATGGAGCATATGATGGAAATCGCTGGGTATTGGGGAAAGCAGCAGGATAAGGCGCTGTTTGAAAAATACCGGGACGGCTGCACGAAGGCATACCGTGAGCTTATCACGCTGCCCGCCTACACCCTGGATACCAACCGGCAGGCAAAGCTCGTCCGTCCGCTGTATTTGCGCCTGCTGGACGAGAAGCAGGAAGCATTTGCAAAGCATCGGCTCGTTCAGGCTATGGAGAATTACCGCTGGCGGCTCGGGACGGGCTTCCTTTCCACACCGTTTATACTGGATGTACTGGCGGATATGGATGAAAATCATGTTTCGGGCGGTGGAATCCACCGCTGCCAAGGGGTACGGCGGCAAAAAGGACTATGATAATCCGAATTTCCGGATGCAGATGGCTTCCTCTGCCGGGGCGCCGATTCGCAGCATGATCATTTCCGGCGGCATGAAGGGGGGCGTGCTGCCCGGTATGCTGGAAATGGCGAGCGGGCACTTCTTCTGCGGTATCTGGAAAATGCTTGCAGTGTGAGAAAATGCCAAGTCTATACGCCTGCATGATGAACCTTGTGTTCCGCTGCATGGCGCAGGACAAGCCGGGGCAGCCCCACGACTATGCCGCGGAGCAAAAAACGCAATGACCGAAAACCTCCAAGACCGCCTAAGGGCGTGACCGTCCGGCTTGGCGAATTGGGTGGGCTGTCGGCGGAGTTCATTCAACAAAGCGGCAATCAAAAGGGAACGATTTTCTACATTCACGGCGGCGGATTTATTGTTGCTTCCGTGCGGGAGCGGCGGGCAGTCTGCCAGTATATCACAGCCAACTACGGCTATAACTGCGTGACTTTCAACTACCGCCTTGCACCGGAAAATCTGTGGTCTGCCCCTTTGGAGGGTTGCCTGACCGCCTATGCCGCGCGCTTGAAAACCGGCGCTTCCCCGAAGGATGTCGTATTCATGGGGGAAAGCGCAGGCGGTACGCTGGTGTTGTCACTAGCGTTGCTGCTGAAGGAAAAGGGATTTCCCCAGCCGAAGCGTTGGTGCCTCTCTCCCCTTGTGTGACGCAGGCTGATTGTTTCCCGTCTCACACTCGGAATTGCGGCAATCGTCTGCGTCGGCCACTATGTAGGGTTTTCCCGATCCTGCCGGTCCCAAAAAGACAGGCTACCGAACAAAGACTCTCTGTCTGGAATATAACGGCATCAGCCTGTACGGAAAGGCGCTGCTCCCGGATGGAGACGGGCCTTTTCCCACCGTCCTCTACACCCATGGTGCGGAGAGCGATTACAAAGCAGATATGACCACGCTAAAAAGCCTTGCCATGAGCAGCGTTGCCTGCTACACCTTTGATTTCTACGGCTGGACAAGCCGCAGCACCGGGCCGCAGGGCGTGCATTGGTTCCATGACGTTCCCCGATGCGTTGATAGCTCCTATGAATGAACGGGCAGCAGCAAGGGAATGACGCAAGCAAATAGCGCAATCGAAGTTGGAAATAGTATCGCACGAAAAAGCTGCCGAAGATTTGCTCTCCTCAGCAGCTTTTTGCAGTCTATGGAAGGCTGGAGCACAAAACCCACTTTCCCTTTATACTATTTCCAGATGAAAATGCGCCAAGATGCGCCGCGAATTTTTCATTCCGGCTAACGTGAATGAAACGCAGCGTAGCAGCGCTACGCTAAGTGGAATGAACGGACGCCAGAAGGGAAAAGGCGCAAGCAGATGGCGCAGGTAAATCTGGAAATAGTATCAGGGCAATCCCGCACAAATGAGTTGGTGCGATGACGAATACATTTTTTGTAAGATGCGATTGCAGAAATCGAAGGTTTACTGGAGGTAAATCGAGATTTCTGCAAGAAGCAGATGGCAGAAAAGGCATCGCCAGCGCTGCCAACGAATTGTGCGGTAGTGCCTTAGTTGATTTCCGTAATGGTCGGCACTGTCCATGTCTTGAGTGCCTCCATATCCGGCGTATAGATGCGCATAAACAGATGGAAGCCGCCGTCCCCCACCGGAAGCCAATTGGTCGTGTCCGCCGGCGCGTTCTTCGACAAAATTACATCCACAGAGCCGTCGTCATTTCTCTTCAAACCCGAACGGTCGTTGATGCAGTAGCGGTCGAGCAGATTATCGATGAGGAAATCATCGTCACCATATGCAGTGATCGACCAGAAACCGCCCTCAAGCACCTGCGGATCGCTTTCAAGGTGGAGAATGTAGGACTTTTCACCCGTCAGAGGATTCCCGTCAGCATCCTTTTCCGTCTTGGGATACAGTGCAATCTCCACCGTATTCGCCCCAAGTCCGGCAATGGCTACCAGCGCACGGTAGGCATATTCCGTACCAAAGTCTCCGATTGGCGCGCCGAAATAACTCCACTGCCCCAGCTGTTTTGAAAACTTCATTCCCTCTGCTGCGAGCTTCGGCCGAAGCCCTTGCAGCATTTCCCGCCAATTTGCCTGAATATCTCCAGTCAAAACAGATGCGTCAAATTCCATGCCGGGGCCAACGTGAACTGCCGCGAGTTTTTCAAGCATTTCCGCATCAGCGGCGGACGGCGGATTGTCTTCCATCAGCGTGTTGGCTTTGTTGAAAAATGTGACAGGATCCAGCGACAGCACCTTGTTGATGGGGACATAGCTGTTTTCCTCCCGATAGATCCCCTTCGGAGGCTGATATGCTTCTCCGCTCAGGTATACAGAAAGCGGCAAAAGCTGCATCTGCGCCTGAATGGCATACACATTCGGAAGATCCGCCTCTCCGGAAAGCACCGTTCTGGTAATGGCCCACGCCATAGCGGTAGGAACATCAATGCGGGTCACATTGTCCGGCAGGTCGCCCTTCCAAGTTGAGCGCGTGATCGCATAGACTCCAGCCCGGTCAAGGACAGCAACGGTATTTGTCCATGCGTCAAGCACCTGCACCTTGCAGAAGCGGTCTGTTTCCGGATGCACATAGATCATCGGCTCTTCGCTCAGGTCATACCACACCTGTGTATAGATGGTGTCCACGTTCGGCGTCACCACGTTTTTGAACTGCGCGTTGGCCAGTGCCACACCGTGCATGAACTGATTAACAGGCGCCTTGCCGGGTGCGGCTTCCTCCGTATTCGTTGCGGAAGTTCTCGTCGCGTCCATCAGCACCAGCGGGAATGCGTAAATGTAAGCCTCCTCAATGGTTTTCCACACATCTTCGGACGACGAGACAGCCTCCGCCTTGACACTCCATGCGCAGCCGGACAGCAGCATCGCCATGCAGAGCAGAATCACTGTGATTTTCTTCATCTTTTTTCCCTCCCTATACGATTTTTCTTACGGTTCGATGATATTGAAATACAGGTCAAAAGCGGCCCTACTGTCACAAAACGCTTGGAACAGCGCCTTATCGCCCTTTTCAACGGTGATGAGCTTGTCGATATTTTCCTGATTTCCGCTTGTGATGGCAAGAATCCCGATTCGGGGGGTAGAAATCGTCAGGTCTGCCTCATCTGAGAGCGCATCCTTATAGTACAGGAGCACGCCATGGTGGATCTTCAGCAGATAATCGTCGCCATCCGTCAGCTTGAGGTTGATGGTGAAGGAACGATTCTGGAGCTTTTCCGTATCCATGATAATGCCCATGTAATCCAGCATTGTCTGCGCGTCCATCCCCTGTGCAGTGGTGCCAACGCCAAGTTGGGCTGCCTTCGGGTACTGACCGGTGCCATTCCGCAGCTCAAAGGCTGCCACAAGATAAGCATTTCTCCATGCGCCCGACTCTGCCTGATAGCCAAGCTGCTCCAGCGCATCGGCGCACAGATAGCGCGCTTCCTTATTTTCCGGGTCAGCAAATACCAGCGTATTCGTTATTTGTGCGACCCACTGATATTCGCCCTTTTCATAATCGGCACGTGCCATTTCAAGCACCTTGTCCGTGTCGCCAAGATACTCCACAAGTTTTTTGGCATATTCGCTCGGCGTCAGTTCATCCAGATGAATCGGGTTTGCATCGTACCAGCCCATATATTTCTGATAGACTGCCTTGACATTGTGCTTCAGCGTACCGTAATACTGCCGGGTATACCAAACCTTCTCCAGCTCCTCCGGCAGCCGGATCATGGAGGCAATCTCCGTGGAGGTATAACCTTCGTTGATATACAGGAGGGTCTGATCGTGGATGAACTTATAGATGGCAGCTGTGTTGGTCATGTATTCGTTGACGGTTTCCTTGCCCCAATGCGGCCAGTTGTGCGCCTGAAAAACAACCTCGGCGTCGGGGAACAGCGACTGCGCCTCGGTGATATAACGAGCCCAGCCGTTCGCATCCCGCACCTCTGCGCCGCGCAGCGTGTAGAGATTGTGCATGGTTCCGCTGCAGTTTTCCGCCATCCAGAGGGCTTTGCTGTCGGGGAAATAGGTGTTCATTTCGGCGGGAGATTCCGTTCCCGGCGTTTGCTGGAAGATAGCGGTTACGCCATCAATGGTTGTTTCATAAATCGAATCCGCAACCTCGAAGGTCGGCGCGATATAGCCGACACCGGTCTGCACTGCGGTCAGGCCAATGCCCACCGAAAGGCGTCCCTGTTCGCCATAGGGAAGCATGGAGCCATACTGGAAAAACGCCCGCCGCTTCATTGCCGTGCCCACAAAGACATTTTCCTTCATTACCGCGTCCGTAAAGCCTTTCGGCACAATAATTGCGGTCTTGCCGGATGCAATCTGCTCGTCAAGCGGCAGGCTGCTATCCGCAGCTTCTTCGGGGGCAATCAGCCCTTCAATGCCGCCGTAGTGATCCACATGCGCATGGCTGATGACAATGGCGACAATCCGCCCATCGCCCATCTTGGAGCGAAAGAGTTTCAGCGCTTCCGCCGCGGTATATTTGCTGCTGCCGCAGTCCATGATGATCCATCCGTGTTCGCTGCGGACGAAGGTAATATTGGAAATATCATAGCCGCGCACCTGGTAGATGCCGTCAGTAACCTCAAAGAGACCGTAAATGTGGTTTAGCTGCGTATTCCGCCATAGGCTGGGGTTGGCGGTATCCGGCGCGTCTTTGTCAAGAAACGCATATGCATCCTGCGTCCACACGGTTCTCCCGTTCTCGCCACGGAGATTCAGTGTGTCCGGTGCGGCGATGAAACCTCGTTCTGCATTCTCAAGCTCCGACGTATCCTCAAAGTTCAGGAAGTCGTATACCTGCCGATTGACTTCCATGGTGCTTTGGGTTGCCGGCTTCGTCTCTGCATTGAACACGGCGGCAGTGTCGCTGCTTTTCTCGGCACTGGCGCAGACCGTCAGCGTGGCAGCCAGCATGGTCGGCACAAGGAGTAAGCTTAGCAGTTTCTTTTTCACAGGTGTTCCTCCTTTACTCAGACAGATTTCCCCATAGGGAACTGCTACGAAAGATGACATTGCTCACCTTCCGTCCTTTTCTGTTCTTATGTTTTCAGTGTAGCATAACTTTGTTTGAATTGCAACATACCTTGCGTGAACATCGTACAATCCTGCGCGAATGGCGTTTTTTCTTTGCGTTGAATCTTGCATTGCATCTGAAAACATGGTATTCTGCAATGGTATTATAATGGTGGAGGGAAGAGCTATGAGATTCAACGATATTTCCGTTATTTCCAACCGCAGGCATATCAGCTTGCTGACAGAGGACATTCTTTATATTCAATTGTCAGGCCGCCAGTCGATCATCCATTTTTCCGATGGCAGAACCTACGAAACCTATGCCACCATCCATGAATTAGAAAGTATGCTTGGCAGCGGCTTTATCCGCGCCGACCGCGCCACGCTGGTATCTATCAAGGGAATCCACGCCATTGGAAAGGAGATTGAACTCGTCAACGGAGAAAGGCTGTATTATAGCTGTCGAAAGAAACGAGAGCTCAAAGAACAGCTGTGCGCCGGACGGCGGCAGATTGCGCAGAGCCTGTCTGACAGCGACGCACCCACCACACAGGAAGAATATCAGCGGCACTATGCCAGCTATGACAGCGCGCCCTTTGCGTTTACCGACATCGAGATGGTGTTCAACGAGGAGCGCGCCGCTGTGGACTGGATCTTCCGCTACGGTAACGAGGCACTGGCTGAAATCGAAAAAACGCCGCTGCAGCAGCTCATCAACCACTCGTTCGGCAGCATTTTCCCCAATATGGACGAAAAGTGGCTGCGCGTCTACGAGCGCACGGCGCTGTTCGGTGAAACGCTGGAAATTGTATATTACAGCCCGGAGATTGACACAAAATTGAAAATCATCAGCTTTCCCACGTTCAAAGGGCACTGCGGCTGTATGCTGTTCAAACAAACGGATATTCAGACGGTGGTTGAGTACGCAGCGCCATAACGAACTGCGCAGATGCGTATCCCTGCTCTCAAACATGAGGACGAGCGCTGTTCCACCGCATTTCTCATGTGTGTTTTGCACACATACTGTTGACATTTCAATTCTTTTCTGCACGCAAACAGGCGCTGGCAAGAATCTCACCCTGCCAGCGCCGTTTTGTATTCAGCTTTACTGCCGCTGCACCGAAATTGGCTCATCCGTCAATTCCACCGTCTCGCCATACACCTGCACCGTCAGCTTGTCACCCTGCGTCAGCTGGAACACGGTCTTGTCCGCCCCCATGCTGATTGCAATCACACGCCCACGGTACATGACCGAGAAGGTCAGTCGCTTCCAGCGCTCCGGCAGACGCGGGGCGAAACGCAGCATCGTGTCATCGCTGCGCAGACCTGCGAAGCCGTAGACGATGTTCGCCCATGCCATCGCGATGCTCGTGATGTGCAAGCCCTCGCGCGTATTGCGGTTGTAGTTGTCCAAATCAAGGCGCGTCGCGTAGCCGAAGAAATTGACTGCCTCGTCCATCTTGTCCAGTTCTGCCGCCAGAATGGAGTGAATCGCAGGCGAAAGGGAGGATTCGTGAATCGTGCGCGGCTGGTAGAAATCGTAGTTGATACGCTTCGTCTCGGTATCAAAAGACGAATTGTAGAGGTAGAGGAACATCAGCACATCCGGCTGCTTAATCATGTCCGTGCGGTAGATGCGGTCGTACGCCCAATGGTCGTAGAGCGGGAACTCGCTGACCGGAATGCTGTTGATGTCCGTGTGCGGCAGCTCAAAAAAGCCGTCGTGCTGCTCAAACAGGTGGTCGGGCGTTTCCGGAATGTACATGTTGTCGGCAATGTGCCGCCACTGCACGGGTTCGTCCGATGCAAGCTCGACTTTTTCACACAGTGCCGCGTAAGTTTCCGGCGCATCCGCCCGCATTGCATCCAGCACATCCGCCGCATAGCGCAGGGCGCGCATCCCCATATAATTGGTATACGCGTTGTTGTTGACCATCATGTGGAATTCGTCCGGGCCCATCACGCCAAAGAAGCCGTATTTGCCGATTTTCTCGCTGAAGCCGACGCGCGTCGCTTGGAATCGGGCAATTTGCAGCAGCATTTCCGCGCCATAGCGGTACAAAAACGTCTTGTCGTCCGTCAGGTGGACATAATGCCAGATGCCGTAGGACACCGCCGTGCTTGGCTGCAATTGCAGGCTGGCGTGCTGCCAGAGCGGACATGCCTCGTCGCCGTTAAGCGTCGCAATCGGGTAGCATGCGCCCTTGCAGTCCAGCATTTTTGCGCGCTCCAGCGCCATCGGCAGCGTGTTGTAGCGGAAAAGAAGGAGCGATTTCGCGGCTTCCGGGTTCGTGAAGAGATAGAACGGCAGGCAGCAGGATTCCGTGTCCCAGAATGCATGGCCGTTGTACGCCTCGCCCGTCAAGCCCTTCGCGCCAATGTTGTGGCGCATACTGCCGCCATTGTAGGTCTGCGCGAGCTGGAAGGAGCAGAAGCGAATCCCCTGCTGTTCCGCTGCAACGGCTTCCGCCATGCTTTCATCTTTCGGCTCAATGCGAATGTCGGACGTGTGCCAGTAGGCATCCCAGTACGCGCGCTGTGCCGCCTGTGCGTCATCGAGCGAGACGGCTTTGCTCTGCGCCATCGCATCCAGACCGCTCTGCCAGAGGTCATCCCCCTGCTGACCATTGAACAGCACGACGACGCGCTTGTCGATTTGCACGGCTTGCCCCGGCACAAGCAGAACATTCGCCGTCGCGGTGACGGTTTTGCCCTCGGCGAATGTGGTGGATTCGCCGGGCCACGTCAGCCATGCTCCGCAAAACTCCTCCTGATTCGATAGCGTCGTGCGGGACTGCGCCATCAAGCAATCCGGCGTAGCGTCGATGCGCGTCTCCTGCCAGAAACACTTCTGCCGCCCTTCATGCACGACGTCGAAGGACACGCCGGACGTGACTGTCGCGCTGCCCGTGAAATTGAGCGCTTCGAGCGTGATGCGCTGGTACGCGCGTTCGCGGTGCACCATATCGAGGAATCGGAGGAAGGTCAGGCGGATTTGCTTGCCGCTCTTCGTCGTCCAGAGGAAGCGGCGGGTGAGCGTGCCGGCGCGGAGGTCGAGTTCGCGGGTGAAGTCAGAAAACTGCGACTGCCCCAAATCGAGCGTTTCGCCATCGACAGAAATCGTCGTCATCAGCCATTCCGCCGAGGGAATCATGAAGTGTGTTTTGTCGATGATGCCCTTATAGGAGCGGCTCAGCTTCTCCATATCATAGATGCCATTGGTATACGCTCCGCGAAGGCTATCGACATGACCGCCCTCATCGAAACAGCCGCGCACGCCGATGCTCTCATTGCCCAGCGAGAAGATGGATTCGCTCACGCGCGCGTAGGCGGGGTCGAAGCCCTGCTCAATGACCTTCCACGGGTCTACTTGGAAATATACGTCAGCGGCTTTTGCCATTGTGCGTCCTCCTGTCGGTTCTTTCTTCTGATAAGAAAGAAGTAGAAGCTCTTTTTTTCGGTATTGCAGGTTGTCTTCTTTTCCGTGAATGGGCTGTTAAGCAGCTTCCAGAGGGCTTTCCGCTCGCCCTCTGGACTCCTTCGGCGCCTCCCATGTTACTGGGTGACTATCGAAGTTTTTTATAATGTCACCCCTTGATGCCCACAGACACGGCGTTTTCGGTCAGCTGCTTCTGGAAGATGAAGAAAAGGATGATGGGCGGAATCATCGAGAAAACGACGGAGCGCATCATCGTGTCGGCGTTGACGGTCTGTTCCGTGCTGAACACGAACAGGCGCACCATCACCGTTTGCAGTGCGCTGCCACGAAGCACCAGATACGGCAGGAGGAAGTCCGACCATGCGGCGTTGATGGCGAAAATCGCAATCACGGAACAAATCGGTTTGGACAGCGGCAGGACGATGTAGAAGAACGTTTGCAGCTGCGTGCAGCCATCAATCCGCCCGGCTTCGATGATGGAAGTCGGCAGCGATTCAAAGAACTGCACGAACAGGATAACGTACATAGCGTTCGCGCCATAGCTCAGCCAGAGCGGGACGAACGAGCCGCCGAGATTCAGCTTCTGGATGTTCATGAACAGCGGCACGATGCTGATGGTCGTCGGCAGGAGCAGGGAGAGCATGACCAGCTTCTTGACGATGCCGTAGCCCTTGGGCTTCAAAATCGCCAGCCCGTAGCCCAGCAGCCCGTTGAACACAATCGCGCAGACGACGCTGCCCGCGACGGAAATCAGCGAGTTAAGGTAGTTCTGCGCAATGCCCAGCTGCGACCACGTTTTCGCGAAGAGAGAAAAATCGAACACCTCCGGGAGCAGCTTGGCGGACGACATGAACTCCTTCAAGTCCTTGAAACCCGCCAATACGACCCAGATAATCGGGAAAACCGCGATGACCGTCATAATCAGGCAGAAGAAGAAGATGAACCCATACCCAACCCGGACAGACGCGGAGTGCATATCGTAGTCCCGGATGACGCCGGTGCGCTGTGCTTTTGCCATATGCGTTCTCCCTCCTTAATCCCAGTCGGATTCTTTGCGGTCGAAGTAGGAGTAAATCGCCGTCATGACGAGCAAAATCAGCGTGACAATCACCGCGACGGCAGATGCCTTGCCATAGTTCATCGAGCCGCCGAATGCGTACTGCCACATCAGCTGCATCAGCGACAGGGACGCATTATCCGGGCCGCCCTTCGTCAGCACCATCGGTTCATACATAATCTGGAACACGGAGATGATTTGCAGAATCAGCAGCGTACCCGCAAGCTTCTTGATGGCAGGAATCATGATGTGGATGATGCGCTGCCAGATGCCCGCGCCGTCAATCGCCGCCGCTTCGTACAGTTCTGGGCTGACACTGGACATGCCCGCCATGTAAATCAGCGCCGTCGCGCCCGCGCCCTTCCACGTCGCAATCAGGATGATGATGGGGATGACCCACTCCGAGCGCGTCAGGTAGGTCTGCGGCGCAATGCCCAGATGGCTGAGCAGGATGTTCAGCACGCCGGACTTCTCGCCGGAGAAGAACGCCGACCAGAGGATGACGACCGCCAGACCGGGCAGCATATTCGGCAGATACGCCACCGTGCGGAAGAAGCTCTTGCTCCGCACGGTCTCCCCAATCAGCAGCGCCAGCACCATCGGCAGGAAGAAGCCCAGCAGCAGCGACCAGAACGTGTACGAGAACGTGTTCGTCAGCGCCTGCAGGAAGTCATCTTTGCCCATGACGCTGATGTAATTCTTGAAGCCGATGAAGTTCACCAGTTCGATGTTGCGCGTCTTATACAGGCTCATCACCACGCTCTCGAACAGCGGTTCCCAGACAAAGAACAGCATCAGCACGAGGCTCGGCAGCATAATCAGCCAAGCATTGAGGTGGTCAACCGTCCGTGCGCGCAAGCCGACTTGCGCCTTTTTTCTGCTCATAGGCGTTCCTCCGCGAAGATTTGAGCGATTTTTGTGTAAAAGAAACCGGCATCGGTTCTCCTCCGCCGGTGTTCTTTTTTCCAATTAGAAATGAGGAATTAGCAATTAGCAATAATTGCCCGATGGCACCGCACTGCCCCGTCCCATTGACTTTCGCTCGTCACCAACAAGGGTTAACCCAAAGTGCAGCGGCGCCGAAGGTTTCCAAAGGGCGATCGGAAAGCCCTTTGGTCGCCTCCGCAGAGGCGAAACCCTCTGCAACAAACAGTGCAATGCCATGCAGAATCAGAAATTAATAATCATTGATTTCATCATCCAGATACTCCTGGAAGGAATCCTGCGCCTTTTGCAGTGCCTTGCGCACATCCGCGCCCTCGCGGGTGATAACGCGCTGAATTACAGCGGTCAGCTCGCGATACAGCTGCTGCGCAAAGACGGGTTCTTCCGAGCGCAGCGTAATCGTGCCCTGCGTGATGGAATCGAAGAAGTCGTTGTACAGGCGCATATCCACGTTGCAGTATTCGTCAATAATCGCCTGCTTCGCCGCGTTGTAGTCCGCATCGTTCCACGCGCTGATGGCGGGCAGAACTGGTGCGCCGCGGTCGCGCTTGGCAGCATAGTCCGCGCGCATCCCCTCGATAATCTGGTCGTTCAGGTACGGCATCTTGCCCAGCACGGTCAGGTACGCCATCAGCGCCGTCGCCTGATCATCGGTAATGTTCGGCGCGAACATGTAGCAGGTGCCGCCCGCCAGCGCATAGCGTCCCGCGTCGCCCGCCGGGAACGGAATCAGCGCGAAGTCCTCCACCGGCAGACCCTTGTTGGAGGTCGGCTGGTCAACAGAGTCATCCGCCGCGAAGTTCATCGCCGCTTCGCCCGTGCCCAGCAGAGAATGCGCGCCCGCCCAGTCGGTCGTGGTCGCGTCGGCATTGAGGATGTTGTACTTCCAGCGCAGGTCGCGGATGTACTCCATCGCCGCCACGCACTCGTCGGATGTGAAGTTGCACACCCAGCGCCCGTCTTCATCCTGATATTCCAGCGCGTTTTCGCCCACGCAGCCGAAATTCCACGCGATATTGGTGAACAGCCAGCCGCCATACGTCTCGCTCGCCGGGAATACCAGCCCCGCCTTGCCCGTCTTTTCGCGGATAATCTGACCGTATTCCGCCACTTCCTGCAAGGTCTTGGGGTAAATCAGCAGACCTTCCTCGTCCACCAGCCCCGCCTCGCGGAACAGGGCGACATTGATGTGCATACCCAGCACATAGCCGTCGCGCGGCAGACCGTAGATGCGGCCGTTCTCGTCGGACAACATTTCGAGGTACGACGGGCTGAACTCATCCAGCACGCCCGCGCGCTCCAGCGCATCGGTCACGTCGCCGACAAGATGCTGGCTGATCAGCAGCTGCGGGTCGGTAAACGGCGGCTGGAAGATGCTCGGCGCCGTGCCGCCCTTCGCCATCGGAACGTAGCTGCTCAGGGTGTAGGAGTAGTAATCCGGCACCAGCGTCACGTTCGGGTACTGCTTCTTCATCGTTTCGCGGTAGCTCTCAAAGAGCGCCTTTTCCGCCTCCGCCGCCGTATCCGCGGGCCAGTTGCCCAGCGTAATCGTGCAGGTCAAGTCCGCATCAACGACCTCTTCCGCCATCGCCAACGGCAGCGCGCCCAGCGTCAGGCACAGCACCAGCAGCATGGAAACCAATTTCATCGACCCTCTCATGGGAAAACCTCCTTCACGAGTTCGTGGCGTATTTTCGTTAGGTTTAACGCTCAACCTTGTCTCTATTATAGTGTATCAAGCCCATTTTGTCAATCCTGTTTCGAGATTTTTTTAAAAGAAAAGGGGCTGCTTCGGAGAAGTTGTGTCACCGAAGCAGCCAAAGGGATGTGTTATACTATTTCCAGATAAGAATGCGCCAAGATGCGCCGCGAATTTTTCATTCTGGCTAACGTGAATGAAACGCAGCGTAGCAGCGCTACGCTAAGTGGAATGAGCGGACGCCAGAATGGAAAAGGCGCAAGCAGATGGCGCAGGTGAATCTGGAAATAGTATTATTTACTTTCCTTGAAAACGACCATCAGTCCCTGTGCATTTGCCCAGTCAATCACCTGCTGATTTTCCGCGTCGCAGAGAATCACCGGATGGCAGCCGCTGAAGGCATCATCCGCCAGCGTTTGCACACTGTTCGGGATAATGACCAGCCGCAGCAGCGTACAGTCCGCAAAGGCGCGCTTTCCAATCGCAGTAACGCCCTCCGGAATATTCACCTGCTGCACCTGCCACATGCCGACAAAGGCTTCTTCCTCAATGGTCTTCAAACTCGCAGGCAGCTGTAAAATATGATCCGATGCAATCCCATAGCCGTTGTCCAGCCATGTGCCGCAAATCTTGCAGACCGTGTCGCTTATCCGCCCGTCTTCCGTCGATGTTGCAGGCCGTACCGTCTCAATGTACGGCGTATGCGGTATGTCGATGCGGCTTGTAACGGAACTGTATTCCGATTCCACATAGTTGTCCGCTGTCTGCGCAATGTAGAGCGTGTATCCCAGGTCGCAGCGAAGCGCCGAAAGGTCAAGCGTAATTTCGCGTTTGCCGTCCGGGTAGAGTTCTTCACGATCCTCCACATAGAAGTGCGTTATAGGAGCACTCGATGTGCCGCCTTCCGGCCAGAAAATCAAATCCAGCTGCGCATTTTCCGGGAAAATATGTGAATCCGAAAGCGTCAGCGTCAGCTTGTTGCCCACCAGCTGTGCAGCATCACGAATGGGCGGCAGCTGACATTCCAGCACCAAGTCAAATTCCGTCGGTGCCAGTGTGTTAATGTACTGGCTCAGGGTCGGGGTGAAGGTCGCATGATAGACCTTTCTGCCAGTAATGGTCTGTTTCTTTTCTATATCTTCTCCCCTTTCTATGGTGAACAGCGCCACGCTTGCTTCTTCGGTGCCTTCCGTCAGCGTCAGCGTGCCATCCACATTCCAGTCGCACAGCACTGCCGTGTATTCCGGATCATCCAGCCGCACTTCCGCGCCATACGGATAGAGCGTCTGCGTATTCACCGTCACTTGCGCATACTCGCCCGTCAGGTCGTCGCTGAGCCAGTAGCCGTTGTTTGTGCCAATGATAGTCGGCTCAAATTCGCCCTGCGCGTTCTGCCAGTCCAGCGTATCCATGTGCCGCCCCGCGAAATCCAGCACATACGCATAACTCGCATCCATCAGTTCCTCAATCGGCTGAACTTCCGCATACACCAGCTTTTTGCCCTCTGTAAAGGACGCAGATGCCTGCGCCACAACCTCCGCCTCAACATTCTTGGAGTACGCCTGATAGAGGAAGGTCTGGTCGTAGTTGTCGCAGTCTTTCACTTTCGGATCATCCCCGAACGACAAGCGATACGTTTCTCGATTGAGCATGAAGTATCTCGCCTTTCCGAAATGCTCCACAAAGGCAGGATGCGTGAAATACCATTGCCCATCAATCTGAATCATATTCACGGCATCGCCGTCAAAATACGAAACAAAGACTGAGGTTTGATTCCCAATTCCCGCGCCCTCAACGATGCCCTTCGCGTTAAAATAGATATCATTGGTAACATTTGCCGCGTTCAGCAGTGCTTTGTATGCAAATGCCCAGCCCCAGCGCGTACCTTTACGCTGGACAAGCACCATTTTGCCGCTATATGTGTCCGGCAGCATGTCTGACAGCATTGTTTCGCTGAGCATCCAATCTACCAGCGCTTCTGCTTTCTGATAGTCGGTCATGTCATCCGTAATCACCTGCGCGACAATTTTTGCTGCCAGCTGGTCAGCCGTGCCGAGGTATTCTGCCGGAATCGACTCATCCAAATGCACGGGAATCTGATGCGCCAGCGCGTATTGATGCGCCGCGCTGCCCGACGGCGTGTAGAATTCCACAACCGCTTCGCTGAACGCATCATCCGCAATTTCCGTAACCGATGCCGGAATTTCCAGCAACAGCATCGCGTTTCCAAATGCATTTGCTCCGATGCGCTCCAAGCCATCCGGCAGTTTCAGCGCCGCCAGCGCAACATTGCCGTGGAATGCCTGTGTGCCAATGCTGCGCACACCCTGCGGGATGGTAAGCGTCTGCATCCGCGCGGCCTGCGCAAACATCCCCTGCGGGATTTCCGTCAGTGATTTCGGCAAATGCACGGACAGAATGGCATAATTCATCCACATCGGATTGATGCCGATCTGCTTCACGGTATCCGGGAAATACATGGACGTAACGGACGTGGAAGCAAACGCATAATCCCCGACCGTTTCCAGCGAATCGCCCAGAGAGAAGGACGGAATTGCTTTGCAGACGTTGAATGCCCGCTCGCCGATGTACTTCACATGCGGCAGAGAAACGCCCTTCTGCTCCGCCGACGGCGAAACGCGCTTCAGTTTCTTGCAGCCATCAAATGCATAGTCTGAAATTTCCGTCAAATTCGGCGAAATATTGATTTCCTCAATGTTTTCGCAGCTCGTGAAGGCATGTTCGCCAATGGACTGAATGAGCGCACCGCCGTTAATGGTTTGAAGCGCCTTGCAGCCGCAGAACGCACTGCTCTCGATGGTCGTAACAGTGCTGGCGAGCGTTGCTTCCGTCAGCTTCGAGCATTCCAAGAACGCGTCAGCACCAATCGTTTCAACGCCGGGGGCAATGGAGACCTTCTCCAAATTCTTGCAGTAAATGAATGCGCCGCCAACGCGCTTCACATTGCCGGGAATGGTAATCGAGGTCAAACCGCTCTCGCGGAACGCGGCATCCCCTATTTCCTCCAAACTTTCCGGCAGTTCCACCGATTGGAGCTTGGACGCTCCACAGAAAGCATTCGCGCCAATTTTCTTCAAGCCATCGGGGAGCGTCAGCGAACGGAGTTCTCCATTATAATAGAATGTCCAGTCCGCGATTTCGGTCACATTTGCCGGGATGACAACTTCAGCAATCGGAACTCCTCGGAATGCTTCTTCTCCGATTGTGGTCAGCGAATCCGGAAGATTGATTTCCTTCAGCGCATAGCACTGCGCAAACGCAAGTCCACCAATGTTCGTTACCCCATCCGGTAGATGAATACTCTCCAGCGACTTGCAGTTTGCAAATGCTTCATAGCCGATGCTCGTCACACTGTCCGGAATTTCAATAATTCTCAGGGACGTACAGTCCTTAAAGCCATGCACGAACGTGATGTTCTTCGGCAAAACGACCGTAGTCAGGGACGTGCATTCCGTGAAGCATCCGCCTTCCATGCGGAAAACCTGCGGCGGCAGAATTACTGTCTCCAAATTTTCGCATCTTGCAAATGCCCACTCCATCAAGTCAAAGTCCGTCGATGTGATTTCCACAGACTTCAGCTGATGGCAATATGCAAATGCAAAGCTTCCAACGTGAAGACCCGGCTGCGAAAGTTTCAGCGATGTAATGCCGGTATTACGGAATGCGTGGTAGCCGATTGACTCCAATTTTTCCGGGAATTCTATATCGTTCAGTGCTGTACAGTTTGCAAAAGCAGATTTTTCAATAGACGTGCAACTTTCCGGCAATTCAACTTTGACCAATGCACTGCAATTCTTAAACGTTTCCTCTTCAATACGTTCTACTCCATCAGGCAGTACCACATTTGTAAGCGCTTCGCAATCAGCAAATGTGCGAGATGCAATTTGCAGCTTTTGCTGAGTAAACTCTATTGACTGCAATCCTGTATTGCAGAACGCTTCCTTGCCGATGCTTTCCAGCTTATCAGGAAACTCAACGCTGCTGAGCGCTGTGCAGTCCTTAAATGCAGCATCGCCAATACTAATGCAGCTTTCTGGCAACGTTATGCTTGTCAATCCTTTTCTACCGCTAAACGCTGTTTCACCAATCGTTGCAATACCTTCACGAACTGTAACATGACCTGTAATGGAGGCGTTGACGAATAAGATGCCATTTTCCTGTTTGTCATACAAAATACCATCTTCCGACATATAACGCACAGAAGCAGGCGCAGTTGTAATAGTTTTTAAATGACCGGGCCAAGTGCCACTAATACTTTGCAGTGTTGCAGGCAAGTTCAGCGTCTCCAAGGAATTACAACCCTCGATAACGCCATTCTTCATTGTCTTTAAGTCATCAGGCAACGTAAGTTTCGACAGCGAAACGCAATCCACGAAAGTCGCAGAAAGTTCAGTAACGCCATTAGGAATCGTCATTTCAGTCAGTGACGTGCAGTGTGCAAATGCAGCCGATCCTAAGGTTGTTAATCCTTCTGGCAGCGTTACTTTTTCCAAATTAGTGCATCCACCAAATGCATACCATTTGATTGTTTGCAGTTCTTCAGGAAGTTCAATTGCTGTTAATTTTTCACAGTCTGCAAACGCCTTCTCGCCAATCTCTATCAACGTATCCGGAAGCTGTATGCCCGTGATATTTCTTCCGCTGAAAGCATCATTGCCAATACGTTCTGTTCCATCTCGTACTGTGATTACGCCTTCAATATTAGGCATTGTATAAAACACAGACTTGGAAGCGGTTTGGTATAGGATGCCATCTTCCATCTCGTAGTAAGGATTTCCTTCCGCCATACGAAGCGTTGTCAGTGACGAACAGTTTTCAATAAAGGACGTGTCCCTAATAAACGAGACATTGACCGGTATCGTCAGCGACGTTAGACCAGAGTATTCAAATGCTTTCCATTCAATTGTTGTCAGCGTATCCGGCAATGTAATTTGTGTCAGCTTGGAACAGCCACTAAAAGCGCCTCGGCCAATTTGCTCCACACCACCAAACGTGATTTCTTGTAAGTTTTCCTGTCCACTAAATCCCCAGTCAGAAATAACCTTCAAGCTCTGCGGCAGACTCACACTCACCAGATTGTTAACATAGTACTCTTCATCGCGATTTAAATAGTGCATGAAGGCAAATTCCCCAATCTCCTCAATCCCTTCGCTGACAACAACGTGCGTCAGAATCGGGCTGCGGAGGTTTTCAATCGCATAGACAGGGTATCCGTCAATCACTGCTGGAACAACCGTCTCCGGCAGCGTGCCCGTATAGCCCGTAATATACGCTTTGTCCCCTTCAAGGCGATAGGTGAACGATGTGCTTTCACTGGCATAGCGTACCCCGTGTGCGCTCGCCCACAGCTGCGCCGGGCTGCCATCCTGCACAACAAGGCACAGGGCATCGTTCACCGCGTCAAACGCATGGTCGCCAATCGTCTCCACCTGCGTGCCAATGGTGATACTGCGCAGATTTTGGCAATAAGCAAACGCATAGTCTGCAATGGCAGTCACGTTTTCGTCAATCACCAAATCCGCTCCTGCGCGCCGTGCCGGATAGAGCAGCAGCGTTTTACCTGTCGCGTCCATCAGGATGCCGTCACAAACCTGCAAATACACACTTTCCGCTTCCACGCGCACTTCTTGCAGGTACTTGCAGTTTGCAAAGGCGTTTTCCGCAGTACCGACCACGGGCAGCCCGTTATGCACAGCCGGAAGCACCAGCAGCACTGCGTTTTCATCGCAGCCGCTGACAAGATAGCCATCCTGCGCGGCATTGAGCGTGTAGGAAATCTCCTGATCCGCCGCGGCAAAATTCACGCCCTGTGACGTGGCTGCTTTTTCAGCGGCAGACCCCTTCCAGCCGCGGATGGTCAGATTCTCGCAGTTCGCAAAAGCATCCGCCGCGATTTCCTCCACGTCCGGCCAGAGCAGGATGTCCGTCAGCGCACTGCATCCCTCAAAAGCGGCACTTTCAATGCGCCGCACCGTGCGCGGCAAAGTCACATTGGTTAGGCTTTCATTGCCGCTGAATGCCCTTGCGCCAATTTCCACAATGCCGTCCGGCAGTTCGATTTGGGTCAGCGCAGTGCAGTGCTCAAACGTGCTCGCCGGGATTTTCGTCAGCGCTGCCTCCCACTGAACTTCCCGCAGGGCGGCACAGTTCATCCATGCGCCGTTGCCCAGCGTCGTGACGTTCTTGGGCAGCTTCAGCGTCTGAATCCCAGTGCCAGAAAAAGCAGACGAACCAATCGTATTCAAATTTTCCGGCAGGACGATGCTTTCCAGCGTGCCAATGCCCGCAAACGCATACGCGCCGATTCTGGTCAGGCTCTCCGGGAAGATGATTTCCGTCAGGGCCGTATTTTCAAACGCATTTGCTTCTATGGTTTGCAGATACTTGCTCCATGTCACCGTTTTCAGCGACGTGCAGCCGCTGAACGCCGACGCAGAGACGGTATAGAGGCGCTCCGGCATCTGGAATTCCGTCAAGGAAACGTCATTCCGGAACGCCGCTGCACTCAGGCTCGTTACGCTGTCCGGAATATGCACGCTTTCCAGTGCCGTGCAGTTCTGGAACGCCTTTGTGCCGATGTTCGACAGCGAATCATCAAACGACAGCGATTGCACCGCCGTGCAGCCTTCAAATGCCGATTCGCCAACAGACGTCACGCCCGTGAACGCATTGGGCGAAACAAGCGACGTGCAGCCCTTGAAGAATCGGTCAGGAATCGCCGTCAGCGTACCTTCACCGAAATTCACCGTCTTCAAGCCCGTTGCATTTTCAAACATGCCTGCCTGATAATCGCAGAAAATCGGCGAGAAAGTCAGCGTTTCCAGATAGCGCAGGTTTTTGAGTGCGCCATCATCAATCTGTGTCAGCGTTTCCGGCATGACAAAGCTTTGCTGCGGTGCGCTGGCAGCATAAGTCAGCAGCCGCGTGGCATCTGCCGTCATCAGTGCACCTTGCTGCACCTGAAAATGCGTGTTTCCCTCTGCCAGCTGGAAATCCGTCAGCGCCGTGCAGTCACGGAATGCATCCGCGCCAATCAGGTTCAGCGACTTCGACAGCGGCATCGAAGTCAGCGCAACACAGCCGTCAAAGGCTTCCGCACCAATCATCGTAATATCGCCATCAATCTGGATTGATTCCAGTCTTTCGCAGCCCTGAAATGTGCGGTCAGGAATGACCGTCATGCCAGCCGGAATTTCCAATGATTTTATTTTATAACAATACTGGAATGCGCCTTCCCCGATGGATTCGAGCTTTTCAGGCAGACGACCATCGCCCCACGCCTTCCCCATATTCCAGCATCCAGCAAACGCATATTTTCCGATTTTTGTCACATTTTTACCAACACACTGCTCAACTCTACCAATAGACTGCTCAGCACTGTATTTATTCACCTCTCCATAGCCCCAGCAGTTTGTAAAAGCATAGTCCGGAATCTCTGTCAACGAATCAGGAATTTCCAAGGAGTGCAGTTGCAAACATGCCGCAAATACGCCCTCGCCCATTTTCGTCAGCTTCTGCGGCATCCTAACCGAGTCCAAATAGGCACTGGCTGCAAATGCTTCCTTGCCAAAGGTAGTTACATTGTCCGGAATGTAAAATTCCTTGCCGATACCCGACGGCATGTCATAAAACGCGCGGTCGCCGATCGTCGTAACCGGACACCCTTCAATTTCTTCTGGAATCAGCACTTTGCGGCGCAGAAGGTCTTTATTATATCCTGTAATCGTCGCTTCCCCATTCTGAATCTCATAGGTATAGTACTCTGCCGGGTCTGCAACAACCACATATGCAAACAGATAATCATATCCATTTAATCGTAATTGAATACGCACCATTTCATTTGCAGAAAGTGAAATGCTGCCTTTACCATCCCATTCGACATGGATTCCCGTTGGCTCATAGGTATAGCTTTCCTTGCGACTCTCACCATATTCGCCATCATAGAAAGTAGCGGTACGACCATCCGTATAGCAGAAATACCACAGCCATTCCTCTTTTGTCACAACGTAATTTTCTGGAACATCGTAGGTAAAGTGGATCGTTTCCCCCGGCTGGGCAAAAATGACAGTCCGATCGTTCCAATCCATTTTCGCTTCCTTTGTCTCCGCGCAAGCAACTGTCGTTGCCAGCGCAAAAAGAAGCAAGAACAGTCCGAATGTGACCTTCCAACGTTTCATGTGTAATCTCCTCCATCCGCTTTTTCCCTGTTGCAAACTGCCAGTTTTCCATATTTATTATACGCAGGTTTTCCCAGCTTGTCAACATGATTGGTAATCGTTTCTTGACAATTTCTTCTGAATATAGTATTAGCATCTTATTGATTTGACGGTGCATGACATAGCATTCGATTTAGTTTCTGTATTTTCCCTTAATTTTCTTGATTCTTCTATTGACTTTTTCTTGAAATTGCTGTATGCTGGAAATCGAGAAAGGGGTTGATACGCATGAAATCCAAGAAACTTTTGACGATTACCCTGACCAGTCTGCTGGTTGGAAGCTGTCTGACCATACCCGCACTGGCGGACAGCGCGGACGCTCCAAGCGGCGGAAATGTCGCGACTTACGAAATTTCCGCAAACGTAAAACGCATTGATGAATATGCGTTTGCAAACAGCACGAGCCTTGTCAGCGTGAAAATTCCTGATTCTGTAACTGCCATCGGGGATTACGCCTTCTCGGGCTGCACGAGCCTGAAAGAGATCACGATTCCCAGCAGCGTGACAGAGATTGGCGCGCACGCATTCGATGGATGCACGGCGCTGGTGAAGGTGGATGGGCTGGAGAATGTAACGAATCTCAGTGACTTCACGTTCTACAACTGCACATCACTGCAAGATGTTGGAGATTTGACTTCTTTGACGAGCATTGGCGAATCTGCTTTTGCAGGCTGCAAATCACTGACGCAGCTCGGTGATATGCCCCATCTGAAAAGTATCGGCGCGTCTGCTTTTTCATACGCCATCAGTTGGGACGATGAACCGGAGCAGCATTATTACTGCGATTCACTGAAGCGTATTGGCGACATTTCTAATGTCGAACAAATCGGTGATTCAGCCTTTTTCAGCTGCGCGTCTTTAGCAGAAATCGGAAGTTTGCAGCATGTTACAACAATTGGAGATTGGGCTTTTGGGTATTGCACTTCACTCAAAGAAATCAGCAGCTTAGACAATATTAAAAAGATTGGCAGATGGGCTTTCTACGATTGTCAGTTGAATACGCTTGAAATCGGAGGAAATGACGTCCACATTGGGGCGGAAGCATTTTTCAGTTGCAATTCTCTTGCAAGCATCGAGGGCTTAAGCAACGTAACAAGCATCGGCAGCGGTGCTTTCGAGTCCTGCGCCATGACCACCATTAGCGGTCTAACGAACATTTCTGCCATTCCGGATAGCGCATTTGCCAGCTGTACCAATCTGCAAAGCGTAGAAGGTTTGGAGAATGTGACGAGCATTGGCGCATACGCATTCTCCAGATGCTATGCGTTGGAAACACTTGATAACACCGATAATGTAACCACTATTGGTGCTTACGCTTTCAGAGATTGCGAATTGCTCACATCCATGGAGCATTTGAGCAATGTAACAAGTATTGGCGATAGTGCTTTTGTAGGCTGCACCTCCTTGGTTCGGGTTGGTGATATGCCCCATTTGGAAAGCATCGGCGACTCTGCCTTTGGTGTTTCCAGCCGTTGGATTCCGGACGAAGGCATGTCAAAAGACTATGCCTGTGCGTCACTGGAAAGCATCGGAGATCTCAGCAGCGTTACTTCCATCGGCGAAAACGCCTTCTATCAGTGCACTTCGCTGAAAACCGTCGGCAGTCTCAGCAGCGTTACTTTCATCGGCGCAAATGCGTTCAAGCAGTGTACTTCCCTGCAAAGCATCGGGGAACTCGGCAATGTTACGCGCATCGCGTATGGTGCCTTCTACGGCTGTGAATCGCTGACCAGCATTAGCGGCTTGGAAAAGCTGACCGTCTTGAATCGAGAGACATTCCGCAATTGCAAATCGCTGAAAACCGTTGGTGATTTAAGCAGTGTGACAAGCATCAGCGAGAAAGTGTTTGATGGCTGCACTGCGCTAACCACAGTTGGCGATTTAAGCAGCTTGAAGGTCGTTCCTGACAGGCTGTTCTTCTATACGTCAAATCTGGTTTCGGTTGGCGATTTGAGCAGCGCCACCAGCATTGGAGAGAGCGCATTCTCTGGCTGCCGCAAACTGACGAGCATCGGAGACATGTCCAATGTTCGTACCATCGGCGAGTCTGCATTTTCGTCCTGTAATGCGCTAACAAGCATCGGTTCCCTGCCCAATGTTCGCACCATTGGCAACTATGCGTTTTCTGGCTGTAAAACATTGACCAGCCTTGATGAGATGCCCATGCTGGATAGCATTGGCAGTAGTGCATTTTCGGGCTGCAGTATGCTGGCAAGTCTTGGTGAAATGCCCATACTAAAAAGCATTGGCAGTAGTGCATTTGAGAGTTGCAGCAAACTGACGAGCCTTGATGGAATGCCCATGCTGGATAGCATTGACACCGGTGCATTCGCTTACTGCACCACCTTAACCAACGTCGAAATTCTGGCAAATGTAACGACACTCGGAAGCCATACCTTCTACGGCTGCAAATCGCTAAAAACCATTGGTGATTTAAGCAAAGTTACAGTCATCGACTCCTCCACATTCGCTTCCTGCAGCGCATTAGAGAGCGTAGGCGATGTGAGCAGCGTAACTTCAATTGGTTATGCCGCATTTGAGGGTTGCTCTTCGCTTGTGCGTGTCGGCAACATGAGTAATGTCGAATCCATTGATTCTAACGGTTTTGCAAATTGCAGCGCCTTGGAACGCATTGATGAACTGGACAAGATCACCAGTATCGGTCAGTATGCATTTATGGGCTGTACTGCACTGAAGAGTATCGGTTCCCTGCACAACTTGGAAACTATCGGGAAAGGTGCTTTTAACGGCTGCAGTGCACTGGAGCATGTTGATGATTTGTACAGCTTGACGCGCTTGGAATCCGGAGCCTTTGCACACTGTGCATCGTTGGTCAGCGTTGACTGGTCTGACAAATTAACCGCCATTGGGGATAATGCATTCATTGACTGCAAATTGCTTGTCAGCATCGGTGATTTAGGCAGCGTTACAACCATCGAATATTATGCTTTTGCTGGATGCTCCAGTTTGGAACGTCTTGAACACTTAGATAATCTGGTGAGCCTTGGCGAGGGCGTATTTGGGTACGGCAGCCATTATACAGGCTGTATCTCGCTGAAATCAATCAGCGATATGCCCAAATTGGAGTCAATGGAGCAGAAGTGTTTCATGGGATGCACTGCGCTGGAAACCGTCGGTGATTTAAGCAGCCTGAAAGAGATTCCTTATCGTGCGTTTGATGGCTGCACCTCTTTGGTAAGCGTCGGCGACCTGAGCAATGTAACCGCTATCAGACAATACGGGTTTTCTGGCTGCACAAAACTGGCCTCAATTCCGAATCTGGGCAGTTTGGAAAGTGTCGATCAATCTGCCTTCTCCGGATGCGAGTCGCTTGCATTGTTGGGCAATCTTCGCAAGCTAACGAGTTTTGGCTACCCGTCTTTCGATAACTGCCCGAACCTTGTCCTGGAAGTCCTGCCGGACTCCGCCGCTGAGCAGTACGCAAAGAGCTACAACATGCGGTACACCTACATTACGGAGTAATTCTCACATCACTTGGTTCTTCGCGGAATCTTGGAGGCAAACAACAAGATTCCGTGAAGAGCCTTTTTTGCACCATTTCGTCCACATCCACATCCATGTTGATATGTGCCGTTGGATTTCGCAGAACTATAGTGCGTTTCTAAAATGAGACCGGTGCAGTTTCAAGCAGATTTTCTTGCAATTCAAGGATGAAAACCGAAGGTTTACTGGCGGTAAATCGAGAAGTGCAAGAAAAGATGCCAAAATTGCACCGGTCTCATTTTAGAAACACACGCTAAGGAGCAATCAGCTCATAGAATTTGAGCGCCTCGACAATCGCAGTTTCCTTGTCTGGCGGACAGTGTGGCTGCTTTGCCTCCTCAGACTTCGGCTTGTTGTAATTCTCACGCTCAATAATGCCACATTTCTGCTTTACCTGTGCGATATAGAGGTAGCTGACCTTCAAGCCATTATGTTCCAGAACATACGCTTTGATTTCCTCGTAGGTTGCCTTTTTCTCCGCGGCAGTCAAATCCAGCTCGTCCATCTTCACTTCAATCTCGATATGGTCCTTGCTTTGAAGTTGGACAATAAGCATACCGTCTCAACTTGCTGTTCATTAGTTCTGACAAACAATGCACCACTTTCTCCATCGTAAGTCACAGGGAACGTAAAGTGAATTGCTTTCACAAAATGACCATCCGCACGCTTTTCTCCGTAAAGCTCAATGTAGGATATCATAGCCTGTAAAAGAGCTTTCCTATCTTCCGGAGTCATGACGTCGTAATACTTGCTGAATCCTTCCAACATTTCAAAAACAGATTGCTTTGTCAATGTGGATTTCTCTGCCATGGCAATCTCATTATCAAGTTCATCCAGCCTGCTTTGGGAATCATCGATCTTCTCATACAGATCATCCATAACACGATTCAGGCTATCCACCCGTCTGTCATAATGCCTGTCACTCGTGTCCAGCTCCGCAAGTCTCTTTTCGTTCACCATAAGGTTATTATAGTATTTTGTGTATTCCGCTTTGATGGATTCTCGTTTCTTTTTCAAAATACTCAGGTCTGTTGCACAGTCAACCTTCTTGGACACCAGTTCAATAAACTCAGGGATTGAAACCATGGATGCAACAACATCACGGACTTCCTTCTCCAACTTTGTGCCGCTGTAATACTTGTTCGCAAGGGAACAGGAAATTCCATTCCGATCTCGCCCTGATATACAGCGATAGGAGATATACCGGGGATAGAATCCTTCCTTCCCATTCTTCCTTGGTCTTGGAGGTGCTGTATATCCGAATATATTCTTACCGCAGTCCGGACACCGAATCAGACCCGTCAATGGATAAACCGTAGTGCTGTCACTCCTCGTTTTCCGGTGACGGACATTCTCACCCAACCTTATTTCGGCTTTGGCAAACATTTCCGGTGTAACAATCGCCTCATGGACGCCCTCAACAAGAATGATTTTGCTCTCATCATCCTGCTTTACCACTTTTGTTTCATTATTTGTACCCTCAACCTTGACTGTGTGGCGGCGACCATAGGCTATTTTACCGGCATAAACAGGATTTTTCAAGATTGACCGCACCGTTCTTTCGGTAAAAACGGAAAACCGGGTATTTCCGCGTTGTTCCCGTTTCACACCCTCGTCATTCAGCTTTTTCGTGATATACCGGATTGTCTGTCCTTCCTCGACATAGAGGTGGAATATCTCCTTCACAATTTCCGCTTCTTCCGGACATACCACTAAGAATTTATTCTCAAGAGCGTATCCAAAGGGAGCCTGTGCACCATTCCATAGCCCGCTTCTTGCCTTTTGCTGCCTCCCGGCAAGTGTTTGCTCGTGAATATTCTCCAACTCCACTTCTGCGACCGCACCCATGATGTTGGCAATCATTTTGCCTGTTGCCGTTGACGTATCAATGCCATCTTTCACGCCCAGTAGCCCAATGCCATAGCTTGCCAATTCCTGAAGATATTTTGCCGTATCGCTTGTGTTTCTTGCAAATCTCGACAATTTGAACACAAGAATGTATTTAGTATTGTCCTTCTTGCTTCGGATATCCTCCATCATCTGATTGAAAGCAGGGCGGTGTTCGGCATTCTTTCCCGATTTACCTTCGTCTGAATACTTGCCGATGATATTGATTCCGTGCATTTTGGCAAACGCCCTTATTTCTTCTTCCTGAGCATCCAGAGAAAAACCATCGACCTGAATAAGCGTTGAAACACGAGTATATATGTAGCCGTTTTCCATATGGCATCTCCTTCCATGACTGCCGACAATATGCTAAAATCATCTTCTGTGTTTTTGTCAGTAGGAATCATCTTCTTTTTCTCTATTATATAAGATGACAAGATGATTTTCAAGTCCAGAAAAGCAAAAAAAGAGGGCGGGGAGTCCTCTTTTGACTCCCCGCCCAGTTCCATTTCCTTACTTTTGTACTTCATCAGTAGTTCAGCAACCATCGTAGAACAACGAATGAAGTTTTCATCCCTCATCAGTTCATTATTCATAGGCATCCCTCAACGTTCATTCTGCAATCCTACCGTGTGCCGCCTATAAGCAGCTATGATTTCCGGCGGAATATTGTCCATTAGTGCATGAAGTTCAGAGAGTTCCTGCTCCATTTTGCCGTATTTCAGCTTGTTGGCGATTTTCTCTCTGCCAGCGTTTTGAGTTGTTTTCAGTTCTGCTTCCAACGCAGTGTTTTCATCGGAAAGCTCCCTGTAAGCTTTATCGTACTTTTTCAGCTTTGTGCGCATGGCTTCCGACGCTGGAACATATTTATCCAGCAATGCTCCCAATTCTTCCATCTTCGATTTCTTGTTAAGAAGATTGGTGTCTGCCATGAGCGTCATAATCTGTTCCTTCATTCTGCTCAGATGAACCACTTCCTTGAATACTCTCGGTGGAATATGGCTGCGTCCGGTCTTGCTGGCACTCTCACCGCGCTCCAAATCAGGATATTTCTTGACCATATGCTCCCAAAACCTGTCCTGCCACTGCGTCAGTTTCCTCTTGTTGCCGACGATTTCCTTGGCGCTGAGCCGTCCGTCCTCCGTCAGCGGGACAAAAGAAAGGTGCATATGGGGCGTTTTCTCGTCCATATGCACCACAGCGGATATAATTGTTTCTGGATTCTGGTTTTGCTTGATGAAGTCCAACGCCTCCTGAAAATAGGCTTTGATCTCGTTTTTCTTCTTTCCCTTGAAGAACTCTGGCGTTGCGGTTACAAGTGCCTCCACCACGCGCACGCTGTCCGAGCGTGTACGGCAGCCAGCGTCCTTGATCTGTCGCTCTGCTTCTGCCCGGTATTTGCGCTCCGGCGTAATCAGGTGAAAATTCAAGTGGCTGCGGCTCTTGTCAATGTCAGGGTTGCTGACGTAATTCTCTTTTGTGCGCTCATTGTGCGACTCAATATTGGAAATCTCCGGTCCTTTGTATTTAGCAAAGCGAAGAATGGCAAACTGCGGCTTGCTCATTTATCTCTCCCTCCGTTTCTGCCATATGAGGTCATACCCCAGCGCATCAGCCAGTTCCACGACCTCCTTGTAGCGGATGCTCTCCCTTTGCAGTTTGGCAGACAGGTTGGAAACACTGTCAGACCAGCCATATTCGTCATGCAGCAGGTCAACAACCTCTTGCATGGTAAATCCGGTGCGGACGATCTGCGCCTTGATTTCGTTGCGTACATTCATATTCAAATTCCCTCCAAAATTCAGATCATGAAACAGCGAAGCAGGTACGCCTTCCGACGTATCCGCTTCGCTGTATCGTAAAAATTTCTGTTGTCATCAAATCCGTTCAGAATTGCTGGTGTGATGTCCTGTCCACAGGTGGCAGCTACCGTTTTTCCTATTCCGCATGATTTAGTTTCAAACCGTGTGTTTTCAAATGCTTCCGTGCATCTGCTTTCCTGTTCCGAGAAGCGCAGTTTCGTAAAACCATTTCTGCCATCGGTCAAATCATTTGCGGATTTCACTTGTCTTGATTCACGCCCCCCAATATAGGCGCTGCCGGTCAGCATTCTTCTATATAGCGGTATTTGGGGCAAAACGCTGCGTACATACGTACACGGCGCGGCGGGCAAAATCAATCCCGCCATCCTTCCGGTACGTACGTACGCTCTGAAACATCGGAAAACCCGTTTATATTGGGTCTGGCAACCGCTTCTATTCCGAAGAAGCCCCATACCCGCCGACCGGCGGCGTTGGTGATCTTGTTGCAATATTCCAGATTGTACTTGCTTTGGTTCGCAGTCACACTGTCGCTGAAGCTGCGGCGTTTCAGCGGCGTTAGGTTGTTTTCCTCACACCACATCCGGTAAATCTCGTACAAATCTTTAGAGCTGATGGTACAGTCTGCTTTCAGCCGGATATAGCCCTCAGATTCTAGAAAATCAAAGACATTGTTGTTATCCCGCTTGACCGCCTCACGGTTATCCCGCGTGCGCTGGCTTTCCGTGAACTTGAAGTTGTTGGCTACAAGCCTCTGCAAGCCCTCAAATGCCCAAAGGAAAATACCATCGGTCTCTGCTTTCATCTTTTCGGCAAGGTCTGGGTCATCCACCCGTCCGGCAGACTTTTCCTTGGTGGTCAGCACAAGCTGTCTGCGGTAAAATCCGTCACTCCGGTCGTAAAGCGCTTGCAGATCGCCATTGGAGAATGCCAACAAACGGGCAAACATCCAGCCCTGATAGCTCTGCTTGCCCTTGCGCTCCAAATCCATTTTGCCTTGAGCGGTCACGATGGACTTGACGTAGTTGGTCTGCCGCAGCGCTTCCATCCGCATATCGTCATCCACACACAGCAGAATGTGTTCCAGGTCGGCGCGGGCAAAACGGTTTTCGGAAATTTTGCCAATACTGCCGTCCTTCATGTTGCTGCCGAGAAGCGCACCCAGCACAGCGCCGATCTGCGATTTTCCTTCGCCGCCGTTTCCCTTCATCACCATCATGCGCTGCCCTTTGTTGCTGGGAATCAGACAATAACCAATAAACTCCTGCAAGGTGGGGATGTCCTCCGCATACAAAAGCCCATCCAGAAAAGAAAGCCAGAGGGCAGGAGTTGGTGCGTCAGGACAGTATGCCACCGGCAGTCTGCTCCGCACGATATTCGGCCTACCCTCAGTGAAGCTGCCATCCAGCTTCAAAGTGCCGTTTGACAGATGAATTCGATCTGCCTCCGGTGCAAAGTCCTCCACATGAGCCGCCAGCTTCATCACTTCCAGAATGTTGGTGATTTTGCGGGGGATGTTGTTCACGGCGCAGCATTTCAGTTCTTCGTAGATCTCGCCACGAAGCGGCAGATCATCGGTCACTCTGCCGTCCGGCGTAAAGAAAGCACCGTTGGCAAAGATGATTTTCCGGCTGCTCAGAAATTCATCACAGAACAGCGCCTCATTGATATTTGTGCCATCAAACCAGATAGGCGCGTCTAAATTAGCCGATTTCCGTTTCGTCACGGGCATCCACCTCCTTTGCCGTCCGTTTCAGGCGTTCTTCCAGCCGGTCGATCATGCCGTCCTTTTGAAGCATATCCACAGTTTTCACACGAGCCTCCAACTCCGCAAAGGTTAAAATATCTGTCAGATCCTCGATATAATCGAGCATCTGGCAGGCTTCCATAAAACGGTCATCAAGAGTATCCTCCGGTGTTTCGGGTGCGTACTGCACCTTCCAATGCTCCAAAAGATGCAGATAATCGCATAACACCCGCCGACAGTGCAGTTCCTCTCTCTGGAACGCCTTTGCCAGCGGGTATTTCGGTTTCCGCAGTGCTGCCGCAGCAGGGGGCTTGTCCGGGTCAATCCCAAAGTCATACGCCAGCTTCTGCGCCGCCTCATAGTTGCTCAGATTGAACAGCCTTGCCGTAAGGCCGATCACGTCACCAGTTGCTCCGCAACCGAAGCAGTAGAAGTAATCCTCATTCAGCTTCATGCTGGGCGTGTGGTCATTGTGGAAGGGGCAGCAGGCCATATTGCCGCGCCCGACCTTCAAACCGTAGTGTTCGGCAGCTTGTCTCACTGTGACCACCGCCTTGACGTTTTCAAAAAGATTCATACAAATACCTCCGTAATTTTTTTTTGACAATTTCCTCTTGTCACCTGAATATACGGAGAAAAACGGGTTGAGCCGGAAAATCCGGCATTTCCGCAAAAAAAAGAAAAAGCCGCCCTGAATTTTTGCAAAAATGCAAAAATCACAGGACGGCGAATGTTCACAAGATATGCCTTGATATTATTCCACTTATTGAATATAATAAAGTTAGTTTTGGGGAAGGAGGGCGAATGCGAATGAAATACCTGTCAACCTTTGAAGCAGCAGAGAAATGGGGCATCTCCCATCGGCGCGTGAACGTTCTCTGTAATGAGGGGCGCATCACCGGCGCACAGCGGGCAGGAAGCCGCTGGATTATCCCGGCGGATGCAGAAAAGCCTGCCGATGCCAGAATCCGAAGCGGAAAATATATCAAAAAGCCGACAGAGGAAAGGGGGACATAACCAATGGAAAACACCTTTTTACCCGGTACTGTCCGGGAGCGCATTGCCGATCTGATGAAATACCATAAAGTATCCCAGACAGACCTTGCGCTGAAAATCGGCTGCGGAGACAGCTTACTCAGCCGGTTTCTGACCGGAAAGACGGACAAGCTCGGAGACGAGAATATCATCCGTATTGCCAGAGCTTTTAATGTCTCCACCGACTTTCTTTTAGGCATAACCAATGTCCCTGATAAAAAGAATTATGCCATTGACGAGCTTGGCTTATCTGCACAGGCGGCAAGAAACCTCTATGCCGGAAAAGCAAACGCTCAGGTAGTCAATTACCTGCTGGAAAGCCCTCGTTTTCTTGATTTGACCTACATATTGGAGCAGTATTTCAACGATACGGTTGCCGCCGGGTATGCTGCACAGAACCAGCTATATACGACTATCAGTAGCCTGACGCGGAAAACGGTAAAAACGGAAGCTGGCGAACAAGCTGCACGGGACATCGCACATCTGAGAACATCAGTTTATCAAGCTGACCTTGTCACCATTGAAAATCAGTTTATGCTGGCGGTCAAGGAAGTGAAAAAGGAAATCGGCAATGACTTTGCTGCCATGCAGTCGATGACCGCAGAGCAAGCTAAAAGAATGTTTACAGAAGTTGCAAAGGGACAGGATATGACAAATCCAACCATTACACCGGAGCAGGTATCTGATCTGATTATCGGCAGTGTGGCTGGCTTGGATGGTGTCAATCGGGATGCGTTGAATACGCTTGGACAGGCGTTGACTGGCTTTTTCCAGACCACCTTAGAGCAAGCCCCATTACAGGAGAAGGGCGATGAAGAAGCAGGACAATGAGCAACTTTGTGCGCTGGCTCAAAAAGGGGACACAGAGGCTCGTGACCTTCTTCTGAAAAACAATATGGGTTTCATCCGCAAAACCGCCAATGAGATTTATATGAAGTCCAATCTGGCAGAGAGTGACCTCAGTACAGAAACCAGCGATCTGGAACAGGAGGGCTGCCTCGGTCTGCTGACCGCCATTCCCCTCTTTGACAGCAGTAAGGGCATCAAGTTTTTGACTTACGCCGCACCGTTCATCCGCAACACCATGACCGACCTGATACGGGATGTTTTCTCCCAATATGAGCAGAGAATGACCAGCACCACAGACGGACTTGCCTTGCAGAAAATCCGGTTGGATGAGATCCTTCCCGGTGAGGAACGGCTGATGCGCATTGAAGCCATTGCTGATCCGACCGTCAAATCTCCGGAACAGATTTATGTGGACAAAGAAACCATGCGTGAGCTGTACGAAGGTTTGGGCAGACTTTCCGAGCGTGAGCAAGCCTATCTGCTGTACCGCTATGGCTTTACGGACGATGTGGAGCATACGATGATCGGCTCAGCAATTCATTTCAATCTGCGGGAGAGCCGCGCAAAGACGTTAGAAGATACTGCGATGGACAACCTCTGGCTGGAGCTGCCGTGGTGGTTTTAGTGTGTCGCTGCGGCGGGACGAGGGCTGTATATACCTCTGCTTCCTTCTCCAGCCAGTCGGATTTTGCTTCTCAAAAATCCTGCATTTGTGTCACCTTGGTGTCACAAAATCCGCCTGTCCTACTGCCGCAGAAAAGTGTCTGTCAACCGCTATCTGCCCGTACAGCAGATGGCGAAGCCAGCCCCTTTCCCGCGTCAGCCGGAAGCAAAGGTATAACACACTAGACTTTGCAAGCAAAATCGTGTGCCAACAGGGATGCTCGCGCCCCTATTGGAAACCCTGCGTCAAAGGGGATTCCCCCCCTCTGAACACCCCATATTTTCTTCGCTGCGAGTACCCAAGCTGTAAAAATACAGTTTGGAACACCTGCTCAGAAAATGCAAAAGAAGCAATTCTATCACACAATACGTGCGTGGTAGAACTGCTTTCTTTTATTGAATTGCAGCATCAGACAGGCTCTGCAAAACCTGTCCAATATCTGCATTCATGCAGATTGATCGTTGCTCAATTTCTTGAGGGCAAACTGCCTGACCTTGGTTGATGCAGGCGTAGGTAGCTTCTGGATTCTTGGCTGTCATCTGCCAGAAAGGGTACTTAATGATGACTGGGGTATTGTAGCCTACGCCTAATTCAAGGAAGAGAATTTTGCCACCCGTACGGGTACGGAGAAAATCCTCATACCGTTCTGCTGCTCTGTGCCAGCCCTCGTCCTCCACAAAGGTATCATCGCTGCGGAGGTTCATGGTCATGGGTTTCCCACAGTGGGGGCAGACCGGGAGCAGCTCTGACGGGATTTTCATATCTTTCTGCCGCTTGACCATTTCACGAATCACAGCTTCGTTATCAAAGGTTTCCTGACAGCACGGCTCACTGCACTGGAACAGGCCATAATCGCCCTGCGTGTAGAAAAGTCGATTCTTGTCGAATCCAGCCTTCTGAAAACAGTGGTCAACGTTTGTGGTGATGACAAAAAAATCTTTGTCCCGCACCAGCTTCAAAAGGTCATCATAGACCGGTTTGGGGGCATCCATATAGCGGTTAATGAAGATATACCGGCTCCAATACGCCCAATGTTCCTCCGGCGTGGCAAACGGATAAAAGCCGCCGGAATACATATCTTGGATACCGTACTTTGCCGCAAAGTCAGAAAAGTTTTTTTCAAACCGTTCGCCGGTGTAGGTGAAGCCCGCCGCCGTGGACAGTCCGGCTCCGGCTCCGATCACCACGGCATCACAGTCCTGTAATGCTGCTTTCAGCCGTTCAATCGGCTCAGAGCAGCTTTTCGTAGATGGCTTTGTCCAAATCCTTGAAAACATTGAAGATCACCTTCTTGACGCTGGTTTGCTTTTTGAGATATTCTTTGACCGTCCGAACCGCGATTTCTGCCGCCAGATCGTTTGGAAAATGAAACTCCCCTGTGGAAATGCAGCAGAACGCCACGCTTTCCAAGCCATTCTCTGCCGCCAGCTCCAAGCAGGAGCGATAGCAGGAAGCCAACAGCTCTTTGTCCTCTTTGGTTACTATACCGCTGATGATCGGACCGACCGTATGCAGTACATAGCGGCAGGGCAGATTGAACGCAGGAGTGATTTTTGCCTGTCCGGTGGGTTCGGGATAGCCCTGCTGTTCCATCAGTTGCTCACAGGTAAGGCGCAGTTCTACACCCGCAAAGGTGTGAATGGCGTTGTCAATGCAGCGATGGTTGGGAATATAGCAGCCGGTCATGCCGGAGTTTGCCGCGTTGACGATGGCATCGCACTTGAGCGTCGTAATATCGCCCTGCCAGAGATACAGCCCCGGCTGAATGGGTGTCAGGTCGGCAATATCCGTGATACCCTTTGCGGCGGTCTCGTCTTGCAGATAGGCGTCCTGCACTTGCAGAAAATCCGCACCGATGCGCACCGGTCTACGGACATTCATCAGCCCGCGCAGTAAAATCTTCTGCCGCTCGGAATCCGCCGGGATGATCTGCTTCTGACAGGAGGGGCGCTCGTTCAGCAGAGATTGTATGAGAAACAGTCTTTTTTCGCTCTGGTTCATAGTCAAACCCTCTTTTCGATAACCTGCTTAGGGCAGGTTTCCGCGCAGCGCCCGCAGTGGAGACAATGGTGCTGGTCGATGACCACCGGCTTCTTTGTAATGTCGATACACTTCTGCGGGCAGACGGCGTAGCACAGCTTGCAGCCGATGCAGCCTTCGCCTACATAGTAACCCGGTGCTTCCTGTGCCGCTTTGCCGATGGTGAAGCTGTCCCGGACGATGTGTGCCGGGTCGCTGATGTCAAAATACTCCCCGTCCGCTTCGTACAAGCAGAACACCTCTAACGCACTGCGGGTATCGCCGGGATAGATGGACTGCATATAAGTGTTTTTCTCGAAAATCTCATCCAGCTTCTCGCTGCCGATATTCCTGATCTTGCCCCGCAGGGAGATCGAGATTTTATCCTTTGTGGCGGACAGGGCGATGAAGCCCTGCTCCATGAGTTGGGCGTAGAACGCCTTGCCCTTGGCGGTGAGAAAATACACACCCTGTTCATCCCACAGCATCATGTCGATCACGCGGGTCTGGGGGTGGCTGTCTGCACCGATGGTGGCAATGGTGGTGGAGTGGATGCTCTCCACCAGCAGTTTCAGATAATCTTGTTTCGTCATACCGTCAACGTCCTTTCAGGATCGGCGTGAGCCGTTTATAGATCAGCATCGTCACGCCGCCGATGACGAGCCCTTTCAGCAGATTAAAGGGGAACGCATTGAACAGTACCACATCCAGCTTGGTATGGATAAAAGGCAGGAACTCGGCAAAGGAGGCAATGAGCTGATCCAGTGGCATAAAGTTCTCAAACAGCGGCAGCAGGATGAAGTAATTTGCCAGTGCTGCGGCGATACCCATAACGACGCTTGCAAGGACGCAGGCGGCCAGCGCAGTTTTCTTCGTTTTATGGCGTTTATAGATGAAACCCGCAGTGACCACATAGGCTGCGCCCATCAGGAAGTTGGCGATCTCGCCAATCCCTCCGGTGGAGGTGGTCAGAAGCTGCAAGGCATTTTTGACAAGTTCAATCAGCAGACCGGAGAGCGGTCCAAAGGCAAATGCGCCGATGAGTGCAGGAAGGTCAGATAAGTCCATTCTCGCAAAGGACGGCGAGAGAGGAACGGGAAACTCCACAAAGGCCAGCAGATAAGCGACTGCGGACAGCATGGCGGTCATGGAGATGGTACGGACGGAAAGAACAGCGGTCTTTCTGCTTTTTTCGATGGAAACGGTATTCATGATTGCTCCTTGGAAAAGATATGCTGGGATTTGAAACAGCCCCACAGGACGGGTTTTCCTGCGGGGCTGCTTCCTCATATCTTCTTTCATCCGGACTATACCGTCGGTTACGGAATCTCACCGTATCGGGCGCTTTTGCGCTTCGCAGACTTTACTGCCGGTCAGGGATTTCACCTTGCCCCGAAGATGTTGAATTGAGAGAGTTTCTTAGAACTCGTAGGGAGGGTTGCCGGAGAAGTCGGCGATGACGCCGTGGGCATTATCCAGATAGAACACCTCGAAAATAGGGTTAGTGGCCTCTCCGTACTGACCTTTCACGATGGGGTTTTGGATGCACATTTCCTTGGCAGCCATGTTGTTCTCAAACACAGCCTTGCCATGCAGACGAATCCATGCGTATTCCGGGCTGGAAACGGAGATCTCTACCTCCGGGTTCTCCTGCATATCCTTGTAGACGTCCTTCTGGTTGTTGGTGCAGAACCACAGCTTGCCGTCCAGTTCGCCAGCGAACATAAACGGGCGGCACTTTGCCTTACCGTCACGACCGACGGTAGCCAGATACTGCACAGGGTTGGCATTCAGAAATTCTACGACTTTGTTCATGATAAGTACCTCCAAAATTTTGTTGTTTTCTCTTGATGCTTTGATTGTAATGCGATTTGTACGGCTTGTGAAGTACGCACAATATTGTGGTATGGTTACCTCCGGGTAACGATCAGAACTTGCCGTTCTGATTCTGCCAGGTGGACTGGTCTGCAATGGTCTCCATCACGTCCCAATGCTCGGCGATCTTGCCGTTCTCCACACGCCACAGGTCATAGTAGCTGGTGGGCGCACCGCCGAAGGTCCCCTCGCTGACGGCAAGGACGAAGTTGCCCTGCGCCAGAACCATGTGAACTTCATCGTACACCATGGAAATTCCCTGCTCCGCCAGAGCGCCCAGCGCGGCGTTCAGACCGGACACGCCATCGGCAATGCCGCTGTTGTGCTGGATGTAGGCATCACCGTCAAAGTAATCCGGAGTCTTATCAAGGTTGTTGCCCTGCATGACATCGTAGAGGAAATTCTTGACCAGCTCCCGGTTTTCCTCGGTCTTATCCAGATCCGTGACCTCCATCGTGCCGTCCATCTGGGTGTGACCGGAGGGATTCGGCTCGGCCAGCGCCGCCAGATTGTCCCAATGCTCGGCGATCTTGCCGTCTCCGTCAAAGCGGAAGATGTCAAAGGCGACCTGCTCACCGGCACCGGCAAAATTGTAAATCGTCTGCAAGAACACCTTGTCGCCGTCCTCAAAAGCACGGATGTTGTTCACAGTGGTTTTGACCTCGGCAGAGGCCAGATACTCCACAGAGCCGATGAAGGCGTCCGCACCGGTACCGTATGCCAGATTGTGCTGGATGTAGCCATCCGCTAACAGGTTGCGAGCGGTGTCCGTATCGCCGGTAGCAAAGGTGTTGATGAGCGCCAGCGCCTTTTCCGTGTTGCTCAGGGTCTGCGCGTTTTCCGCAGTGCCAAAGCCGATTACGACGGCGGCAATCATGGAGAGAACCAGTACGAGAGAGACAGTCTTTTTCATTTTGAGTGACCTCCTTGATTTTGGGGCTTGCTTTCGCTTGCCTCTGGCGTTATAATAATACCGTAGCTCCAATTCGTAAAGTAAGCACAATATTGTGCCGTAGTTACCAAATAGAAACTGATGGGTAGTTACCAGAAAGAAACGATTGCGCCGTTACTGGGTTTTCCGGCAATTTGGCGCTTGAAAAAATTTTTTGGAGGGGTTGAAATGATCGAAGCAAAAGCAAAGAACGAACTTCCTGCCTGTCCCGTGGAGACCACGCTGACCCTCATCGGGGACAAGTGGAAGGTGCTGATCCTGCGGGACCTGATGCCGGGAACGAAGCGGTTCGGGGAGCTGAAAAAGTCCGTAGGCAATGTGTCCCAAAAGGTCTTGACCGCCCAGCTCCGGGCAATGGAGGAAAACGGGCTTGTTCACCGTGAGGTCTACGCTGAAGTACCGCCGAGAGTGGAGTATTCGCTGACGGAACTCGGTAAAAGCCTGAAGCCCATTCTGGATTCCATGCAGGCTTGGGGCGAAGCATATAAGGCCAAACAGTAAAAAACCCGAAGTAGCACCTTTCCAGTGCTGCTTCGGGTTTGCCTTATGTTGATGTTAAATTATTTCAAAATGTTTCAATGTCTCTGGACCGTCCACGGTCTGGGGGACAGTCCAGGAATTAGTTATCTTTACGCAGTATTTTTATCATTTTTCCAGTTTTTCAACAGTGTTTTGTTCATCAGCAAGCACATGAGCATACCATTTGACCAATATATTTGAGTTGACTTTCTGTAATTCACTAATTTTTCGCGATGTTTTGTAAATATCAGTTTCCAGATAGACTGTTGGCTTCTCGCTAATTGCTTTTGCGTTCCTAATGCGCAATGCGTTTTTCTCATCACTACTTATGAGCTTTTTATAATTTTCATATAAATGCGGACATTCTTTTTTCAAAAGTGCCGGAATGCGTACACCGCTGAGCAAAATCACCTCGACCGGCGAAATTGAGCAGCGGTTCCGCTTGAATTGAGCAATGGGACCGCCCGGATTGAGCAGCCCCACCGCTCAGGTTGAATATGGACAGAACAAATCAGTCAAGGTATTATAAATATAGTCGGAGTCAGATGTCAGATGTCCTGCAAACCCTTCCGCTTGCGCATGGATTCCTTGCCTCCAATGACCACGGTGTAAGCATCGTGGACGATTCGGTCGCAGATGGCATCAGCCAGCAGTGGGTCAGACAACTTTTCCGGCCAGCCCGGAATGTCAAACTGGGAGCAGAAGATCGTGGAGTTTCGCTTGTACCGGGACTCCACGATTTCCAATAAGTCCC
>OGDY01000382.1_pt1 | contig 60581 bp, 44 predicted proteins | sample 1570341 | NCBI WGS metagenome assembly OGDY01 (sample SAMEA2581972, study PRJEB24529) | metagenome | biome: Human gut stool | place: China | collected 2011 | reverse complement strand
TTAATTTCTTTGGATGAAGAGACTTTTGAGAAATATATAAGTGAAAATAAAAATTAATTTAATATATTTCCAAAGAACAGGATTTTTTGAGCAGATATCAAAAGGATGTATTCCATAAGTAATAATAATTTCTTCAGAAATAAAAATAGGATAAAAATGAACAAACGCTATTATACAAGAAATAAAAACAAAAAAAATGCAAAAAATAAATTTACGCTTTAAAATTATAATTCCTCCTTCTTAATTTTTAATTTTGAACCTTGACGAGTATGAAAAATTTTTAATTCGAAAAATGAATAAATTGAATATAAAGTAACAAAAAGATTAATAATAAATATGATAAAAAATAAATTTAATAAACGAGAAATAATATCACCGCCTTACTAATACAAAAATATACAACATTTTTTTTAATTTGTCTATACTTTTTTAAAAAAATATGATAAAATTTTAATACGATGACAAAAAACGCCTACAAATGCGTCTTTTTGTAAAATAAAAAATTAAGGAAAAACAAATTTAATTTAAATTAGGACCTTAATGGAAAGGAAAGATAGTAACCATGAAATTTAGTAAAGATACAACAATAGGTGAAATTTTAGAAAAAGCACCAGAAAAAGCAGAAATATTATTAGAAATAGGAATGCACTGTTTAGGATGTCCTGCTTCACAAATGGAAACACTAGAGGAAGCATGTGATGTACATGGAATAGATGTTGAAGAAGTAATAGCAAAATTAAACGCATAAAAAATAAGCCAAAAGTAAAAGTTAAAAGTAACAAATGGGTTAAAAAAATCAATACATTTGTCAAAAAAACACGAAAAATTTAAAAAATTAAAAAAAAATTCAAAAAAATTTGACAAATGTATTGACATTTGAAAAAAAATATAGTAATATATAAAAGCGTTACGGATACGTAACAAAAAATGGTGACGGGCTATTAGCTCAGGTGGTAGAGCACTTGACTTTTAATCAAGTTGTCCCGCGTTCGAGTCGCGGATAGCTCACCAAAGAACTAAATGATTGAAATATATTGTTTAGTTCTTAATTTTATAAGGCCCGTTGGTCAAGCGGTTAAGACATCGCCCTTTCACGGCGGAGACATGGGTTCGATTCCCGTACGGGTCACCAAAGTTGCCACTTTAGCTCAGTTGGCCAGAGCACCGCACTTGTAATGCGGGGGTCCTCAGTTCGAATCTGAGAAGTGGCTCCATATGAAAGGTCTGTAGTTTTGATTTAATCTTAATTATTGGCTTTTTTATTTTATAAATTTTCGCAACGGACAAAATTTCAAATTTGTTCCAAGTAACTCTAATATAAAAGGGAGGCACTAAATGAATAAAGTAATAATAGTAACAGGAGCATCAAAAGGAATAGGCAAAGAAATATCAAAAGAACTAGCGAAAAAAGGAAACACAATAATAGCAAACTACAACAAATCAGAAAAAGAAATAAAAGAACTACAACAAGAACTAGAAAAACAAAACATCAAAATAGACATATATAAAGCAGACGTCTCAAAAAGAGAAGAAGCCGCAAACCTAGTAAAATACACAATACAAAAATACGGAAAAATAGACGTGTTAATAAATAATGCAGGAATATCACAAATAAAAGAATTTACACAAATAACAGACGAAGACTGGAATAACATGATAAATACAAACTTAAACTCAGTATTTTACATGTCACAAGAAGCATGCCACAACATGATACACAACAAAAAAGGATGCATAATAAACATATCATCAATATGGGGAATAACAGGAGCATCATGTGAAGTACACTATAGTGTAAGCAAAGCAGGAGTTGACGCATTAACAAAAGCACTAGCAAAAGAATTAGGACCATCAAACATAAGGGTTAACTCAATTGCACCAGGAATAATAAACACAGAAATGAATGCACATTTAAGCGAAGAAGAAAAACAAAACATAGAAAAAGAAATCCCATTAGAAAAAATAGGGAAAGCAATCGATATAGAAAGATGCGTAGAATGGTTAATTAAAGATGAATACACCACAGGACAAGTAATATCAATAAACGGAGGGTGGAATATATAAAACAAAAAAATCTGAAAAACAAAACTTTTCAGATTTTTTATTTATGCCTCATGAACTTTCCTTTTATAATTACCAGATAATATTTTTGGAAAATAAGTAATAATTTTATACACTGCCAAGCGAATTTTTTTGCTCCATAAATAAGACTTTCTAAGTTTTCTAGCACTACCCAAAGAAACAGGCTCATCCTCCAAAACTATTAATTCGGCTTGTTTTTTCTCCAAATTGAAAGTATAATTTTGACCATCATTATTATCCCATTCATCATTACCATTTCTAAAGCAAAAATTAAAAGAATCACCTTCACCCAAGAAAATTTCAGCTTGGAAACCTAATTCTGTTTTTTCCATTTTTACTTCGTTTAAATTATCCCAATTAATGCCAAATCCATAATGAATATAGACTTCTTCAGCATTTTCTTGAAAAAATTTTCCTGTATATGATATTTTTACATTACTATTTTCTACTAATTTATCTGTATTAAAAAAAATATTTTTTACTAACTCCATCGAATATCTCTCCTTATTTATCTTTTGCTACAAGTATTATAATATTAAATTCGATAATGTTCAAGTGTTTTTTGTAAAATTTTTAGAAAATTTGCAATTTTTTGTTACTTAAATGATATTTTAAATTTAAAAGAAATATTGTAAAAGAAAGCAGAATATGATATTATGTAGGTGTACAGCAGAAAAAAATCAAACTAAATTTATGTATTGAGAAAGGAAAAAATACATGGAAAAAAGTAAATTAAAATGGGAAGATTTAGAGAAAAACGCCAGATATGAACCACTAGAAGAGGAATTAGAAGAAACAAGAAAGCAAAAAAGAAGCAAAATAAAAATGGAAAAGCAAGAAAGTAAAAATATAGAAAAAATAATAAATTTACAAGAAATAAATAGAAAGAACAAAGAAGAGCAAGAAAAAATAAGATTAAAGACAGAAATAGCAAATTTAAAAAAACAAGAAAAAAAGAAACAAGAAAACAATAAAAAACAAGAAAAATTCAAACAACAAAGACAAAAACAAAAAAACAAAAAAATTCAAAAACAAGAAAAACTAAAAAACCCAGAAATAATAAAGAAAAGAAATAAAAATAAAAAAACCATAAAATTAATAAGCATAGTATTTGCAATAATAATAGCAATATTTTCAGTAATATTTGCAATAACAAACATAAACAATAGCAACATAACAAAAGGTGTAAAAATAGAAGGAATAGACGTATCTGGATTAACAAGAGAACAAGCAAAAGAAAAATTAGAAAGCATATATAGCGAAAAAAAGAAAAAAGATATAACACTAAAATACGAAGACTTTGAAACAACCATAGCTCCAGAAACATTAGAAACAAACTACAATATAGAAAAAGCAACAAACGAAGCAATTTTAGTTGGAAAAAGTGGAAATATAATAACAAATAATTATGGCATATTTTTTGCATTAATAGGAAAGAAAAACATAAAAGTAGAAACAACAATTAATGAGGAACAAACAAAACAAGCAATAGAAGACATACAAACAAATTTACCAGAAACAATAGAAGAACCAGACTACTATATAGAAAATGACAAATTAATAATAACACCAGGAAAAGAAGGACTAAAAATATTAACAGACAAACTTCTAACAGAAATAAAAGAACAACAAAAAAATATAAATACAAATCAAGAAACAATAGAAATACCAGCAGAAAAAGCATGGCCAAGCAAAGTAGACATAGACAAAATCCATCAAGACATTTATAAAAAAGTTCAAGACGCATATATAACAAAAGACCCAGTAGAAGTTCATCCAGAAGTAATAGGAATAGATTTCAATATAGAAGATGCAAAAAAAATACTAGAAGAAAATAAAGAACAATATGAAATACCATTACAAATAACAAATCCACAGGTAACACTATCAAACTTAGGCTCAGAAGCATTTCCAGAAAAAATAAGTGCATATTCAACAAGATATGATGGTGGAGATAAAGACAGGTCAACAAACCTAGAAATAGCATGTAAAAAAATAGATGAAAAAATAGTGTTGCCAGGTGAAACATTTTCATATAATAAAACTTTAGGAGCAAGAACAACTAAAGCAGGGTACAAAACTGCAAAAGTATATGAAAATGGGGCAGTTGTAGATGGAATAGGTGGAGGAATTTGCCAAATTTCTTCAACATTATACAATGCAGTTTTAAAAGCAAATATGCAAACAGTAGAAAGAAGAAACCATCAATTTATAACCTCATATGTACCAGAGGGCAGAGATGCTACAGTAGCATATGGTGTAACAGATTTTAAATTTAAAAATACAAGAAAATACGCAATAAAAATAAAGGCAACTGCATCAAACGGAGTTGCAACAATATCAATTTATGGAATAAAAGAAAATCCAGAATACAACATAACTTTTGAAACAAAAACTATTTCAACAATTCCGGTTACAGAAAAATATATTGAAGATAATACAATAGCAGAGGGAACAGAGGAGATAAAACAGAAGGGAGCAAATGGTTGCGTTACGGAAACTTATATAATCAAGAGTCTTAATGGTCAAGTGGTTTCTAAGAATTTACTTTCAAAAGATACTTATAGTGCAATGCAAAGAATTATATTAAAAGGTACAAAAAAGAATTAGAAAAGTGGTGAAAAATCTCCACTTTTCTTTATAACTACCAACAATATAAAACGTATGTTCAAAAATGTCAGTTATTTTTATAAATTTTAAAAAAACAACCTACCAACATTCTTGTTAGTAAGTTGTTTTTTTTGGTGCATCATCTCGGTTTCGAACCGAGGACCTTCAGATTAAGAGTCTGCTGCTCTACCAACTGAGCTAATGATGCAAGACCTAAATTACCTTCTTATTATAGCGTTTATAAATGCAGATGTCAAGAGATTTTAACAAAAATGTCTTATGAACCACAATGTAAAAAAGACATTTTTGTATTCATTAATTCAAAGCACGTGCTTTAACAACAAAACGTCTAGTAGCCTTAGAATTTGCATTATCATAATAGCAAGTAATTAAAGTTAAATCAATATTACCATTCGTTTTCTGACTAGTACAAGAATTATCATCAGGACTAACAATATCTGTAGCATAAACAGAATAATTCAAAGTTTTATTATATAAATCTGTAAGTTGAACAATATCACCAATCTTTATATTAGGCAATTTGCTAAAAAATTTAGTAGACTTATAGTTATGACCTAAAATAACCAGATTGCCAACTTGATTTGGGTTAGAACCCCAATATTTTGTTAGACCAATTTTTAATAACGAATCAGAATAATTAGAAAGTATAGGATACTCAATTCCTAAACTTGGAATATTTAAATTAGCAATAATAGAATACTCTTCGCCATCACTTGTAGTAAGAATTTCACCATGAGGATAATCTGTTGAATTTGTAATTGTTTCAGTATCATTTTCTAATGTATTTTGATTATTTAATTCTAATTCATTATTTACAATTTGATTTTCTGTATTTTGACTAATAGGCGTTTTGGTAGAAAATAATGTAAAAAAAATTAAAAATATTAATAATATCAAAAATAATATTACACAAATAATAATATGCCTTGAAGTATTTGCTTTTAAATTTCTCATTGCTATTCTCCTTTAAATAAAGGATGCAACATCAAGTTACATCCTTAAAATTTTAAATTCCTTTTAAATTATTATATTTTTTATATGCAAATATTCCGCCACCTAATATGAAGAATATTGCAACAATAATTCCTATACTTGAACCAGTATATGGCAATTTGCCAGGTGCGGTTGTTGAATCTTCTTCAGGATCTGCTTTTGGATTTGAGTTATCTTTATTTGTTGTATCTCCTGAATTAGAGTTACCTCCATTTTGATTGCTATCATTGTCAGTTGATGGATTTGAACTGTCTTGAGGTAAGTATTCAAATTTTATATTGTATTTTATAGCATATGCTGCAGCCAAGGAATTTTGATAACAATATATTGTTAAGTCTGTATTGTGATTTTTAAATACTAAATCTGAAGTGCTACTGTTATAGCCACCCATATCTGTCACATTATCTAATATTTTAATTTTCTTTAAAAAAGTACAATCAGAAAATGCCCACAACCCAATTTCTTTTACTGTATTTGGAATTGTTATTTCAGTTATTGGTGTACTTGCGCAAACATAATTAGGGATAACTGTCATTCCATCTTCTAATTCAATATGTTTCAAATTCGTACAACCTGAAAATGGAGCACCAGAAGCAATTTTAGTTAATGTTTTTGGCAATTTTATACTTGTTAAGGCAGTACAATTATTAAATGCCATATTAGATAATTTTTCAACATTTCCTAAATTTACATTTGATAAACTTGTACAATCAGAAAATGCCCACAATCCAATTTCTTTTACCGTATTTGGAATTGTTATTTCAGTTATTGGTGTACTTGCGCAAACATAATTAGGGATAACTGTCATTCCATCTTCTAATTCAATATGTTTCAAATTCGTACAACCTGAAAATGGAGCACCAGAAGCAATTTTAGTTAATGTTTTTGGCAATTTTATACTTGTTAAGGCAGTACAATTATTAAATGCCATATTAGATAATTTTTCAACATTTCCTAAATTTACATTTGATAAACTTGTACAACCTGAAAATGCCCATAATCCAATCTCTTTAATAGATTCAGGAATTACAACACTTGTAATATTAGAAGCACCTTTAAAAGCATTATTACCTAAAGATACAACCGTTTTTCCCTCCAATGTACCAGGGACAGTAACACTACCAGACAAAGCAGAAGCATTAGTACAAACCAAATCTGTAACCTGTCCAGCATCATTTAACTTATACTCAAAAGAAACTGAAATTCCATTAAGAGTAGAAGTAGCAATTAGTATATCTGAAGCATTAACTAGTGTAGGATATACAAGTAATGCAACAGTACAAAATAATAAAATAAATAAAATTTTCAATGTACGAGACATTTTTTCCTCCTTTGTGTGTATAAAACACTAAAAAATTTGCTTTAAACTAGCAATTAAATTATAACATTAAAAAATAAAAAAGTAAATAATTTTTTCACAATGTTATGTGAAAAAATAACAAAAACCGACAATATTATATGTTGAACAAGAACATAAAAAATAGATAATAAAATAGAAGTTTTATGGAGGTAGAAAGATATGGAAGCAGACAACAGAAAAAAAGAAAAAAACTAATTATAGATATGATAAACTTATTAGTAAACAGATAAAATTATGTAAACATTTTTTTGAAAAATACATTGACAATTTCAAAATAAAAAGATAAAATAGTATATGTAAAATAAAGAAAGAGGTGGGAAAAATGCTAAAAATATACAGCACAAACATAGAAACAAACAAAATAGAAGAAATAAAAGAAATCAAAAAAGGAAGTTGGATAAATTTAGTAAACCCATCGGAAAACGAAATAAAAAAAGTATGTGAAAGCGTAGAAATACAAGAAGACTTCATAAGAGACGCACTAGACTTCGAAGAAAAAGCCAGAATAGACAACGAAGAAGACGACGGAACAATACTATTTGTAGTAGACGTACCAATAATAGAAAAAAACGAAGAAAACGACGTATACACAACAATGCCTTTAGGAATGATAGTAGTAAGAGACGACTACTTCATAACAGTATCATTACGAAAAAACAAAGTAATAGAAGACTTCGAAAAAATGAAAATAAAAAACTTCCAAACATACAAAAAATCAAAACTAATATTCCAAATACTATACCTAAACTCATCATACTACCTAACATACCTAAAACAAATAAACAAAGAAACAGAAATAGCAGAATACATACTAAAAAAATCAATGAAAAACAAAGAATTACTAAAATTACTAAGTTTAGAAAAAAGTTTAGTATACTTCACAACATCACTAAAATCAAACGAACTAGTAATGGAAAAAACACTAAGAGGAAAAATAATAAAACTATATGAAGAAGACGAAGACATACTAGAAGACGCAATCACAGAAAACAAGCAAGCAATAGAAATGGCAAAAATATACAGCGACATCCTAACAGGAACAATGGACGCATATGCATCAATAATATCAAACAACCTAAATGGAGTAATGAAATTTTTAACATCAATAACAATAGTACTCGCAGTACCAACAATGGTATCAAGTTTCTGGGGAATGAACGTAAACATACCATTCCAAAACAGCAAATTTGGATTTCCAATAATGATACTAATCTCAGTAGCATTAACACTAATCGTAACATGGTGGTTAAAAAGAAAAGACATGCTTGACTAAAAAAAGACCTAGAAACATAAACTTCTAGGTCTAAAAAAATATAAAAACTAATTAATCTCATCACCCAAAATATCCCTAATCTTCTGTAACTGAACCTTCAAATTAGAATAAATAGAAGCACCAAAAGAAGCAGAACCACTTTCATAATCAGCAATAGACTTCTCAATATCCAAAATCTTAAACTTATGAACTTTAGCTGAAGAATTCTTATACATATAAATAGGAACATAAGAAACCTTATTAATTAAAATCTTACCATCAGAATCTTTAGTAATATCCAAATTCAAAATAGCAGAATCCCTAGTAATTTCAGCCCTCTGGTCAGCAGTAAAATTACCCAAAGCATACACAACAAAAACATCTTTAGTAGAACCATCATCTAAAGTAATAGTTTTCTTTTCCATAGGTTCAAGAACATGAGGATGATTACCAAGGATAATATCAACACCACTTTTAAACAAAAAATCCGCAAGTTCTTTTTGCTCATCATTAGCAGAAGTCTTATACTCAGTACCCCAATGCATACAAGCAACAATCATATCAACATTTTGCTCCTTAGCCTGCTTAATTTGTTTAGAAATCAAATCTTTATCAATCAAATTCAAACAATACGGTTTATCAGAAGGAACAGGAATCCCGTTAGTTCCGTAAGTATAATTGATAAAAGCAATTTTCACACCCTTAACATCTTTAATTAAAATTTTATCCTGGTCTTCGGCAGACTTATAAGTACCCAAATGAGAAATACCAACATTATCTAAAACATCAATAGTTCTACAAATACCAGAATAACCATAATCTAAAGCATGGTTACCAGCCAAAGAAATAACATCAACGCCAATATCTTTTAAACCAGTAGCCAAACTATCAGGAGAATTGAAAACCGGATAATTGCTATAACCCCTATCTTCACCTGCAAAAGTCGTTTCCAAACTTCCTATAGTAATGTCTGCACTACTTGTATAATCTTTAATATCATCATAAACATAAGAAAAATCATATTGTTTAGTGCTACTATTATAAGCATCCCAATATTGAGTATTATGACATAAAGTGTCTCCAATTGCAGTCATAGTAAAATTGATAGGCTCAATCTTTTCTTCTACAGTTTTACTTTCAACCGAAGAATCTTGAATACCGTTTGTACTATTAAAAAAATCTGATTTTATAAGTACCAAAAGGCATAAAACAAAAATCAAAAATAATAAAATAAATAATAAAAATTTTTTCAACATTATCACCCTTTATTTTTAAATTTATAACAAAATTATCATAAAAATAGAAAAATATCAAGAAATAAATTGAAAAAAGAAAAACAAAATGATATACTTTTAATATAAGAAAAAGGAGAAAATTGATGAAAATAAAAGATAAGAAAAAATTCATAACAACAACCGCAATAATAATTCTATCAATACTAATAATAATAGGATGTATAATAACCATAATAAGAGACCAAAAACACAAAACAGAAGCCACACAAGGACAAGCAATAGAAGAAGAAACAATATTAGAAGCACAAATAAGTAACAATGAAACAGACGAAAACACGCCAGTAGACGAAAACATAATAGACGAAAAAGCCATAAAAGAAAGCAAAGTAGAAAATGAAAAAGAAATAAAAGACAACAAAAACAAATACTACATAAAAATAAATAATCAAGCAAATGTAGTAATAATATATACAAAAGACTCAGAAGGTAACTACACAGTCCCAGTAAAAGCAATGGTTTGCTCAATAGGAACCGCAACGCCAACAGGAGGAAAATACAAACTAAATGGAACAAAACATAGATGGCACACATTATTTGGACACACACCAGGAACATATGTATATGGGCAATATACAACCGCAATTGTAGGAAACATACTATTCCATTCAGTACCATATACAACAAAAGGAAATCCATCAACACTAGAATATGCCGAATATGATAAACTAGGAACAAAAGCATCAGCAGGATGTATACGTCTAACAGTTCAAGATGCCGCATGGATTTACAACAATATAACAACAGGAACAATTGTTGAATTTTATTATGATTCAAATCCAGGACCACTAGGAAAACCAAGTGCACAAAAAATATCATGGAACACAGAATGCAGAGGTTGGGACCCAACAGATTCAAATTCAGAAAATCCTTGGAGAAACAGTAACAAATCTTCAGAACAAGAACAACCAACACAACCAACAAACAATAATACACAACAAAATAATCAACAAGAACAAAACAGACAAGAAGAAAACAAATCAAATAACCAAATTCAAAACAATCAAGAAGAAACAAAAAACAATACAATAGAAAACAAAATAAATAACAAAATAGAAAATACTAACAAAATTCAAAATAACACATTACAAATTAACGCAACAATAAATAATATAATAAGAAAAAATTAGGACATAAAAATCCTAATTTTTTTACTTAAAAATAGGAATAAACCCAAAATAATTAGCATATAATAATAGCAAATTAGAAAATAAAGGAGGAACAACATGAAAGTAGTGGACAAGATTGCATTAGTGCTAATTATAATAGGAGCCATAAACTGGGGACTAATAGGATTTTTCAAATTCAATCTAGTAGACACAATATTTGGAAGCATGTCTGTAATCTCAAGAATAATATATACATTAGTAGGAATATCAGGACTATGGGGAATAAAATTACTGTTTGATGATTAATTTTAATTTGCCAAATTTCCCCCAATATGATATACTTAACATAAGAAATTTGAAAAACAAGATAACATCATCAAGGAGGAAACAACATGAAAACAAAAATTTTTTTAGTAGCAATGGTAGCAGTAACGGTATCAGGATGTGGTCGGAATTCTTCGAATGATGACATTAGTTCTGTAAAAAAACAAATTACAGAATTACAGCAGCAGGTGGAGAATCTACCAAATGATTCTGCAAAAATAGCAGAAATCGATAAAAAAATCGATAACTTGCAGAATGATGAAGCAGAATTGAGTCAAAAAAATAAGGAATTAACTCAGAAAAATGATGAGTTAGAATCACAACTGTCAGCACTACAAGAAAGTGGGGGATATGAAGTTTTTGTAGACACATTATTTCCATCAGATGGAAAGACATATGTCATAAATCCAGACTATCAAGATGACGTAGTGATATACTCAGATACTACATGTACAGCAAAACTGGAAAAATTTCCTGAATTCGCGTCATCAAAGTATATTGATTCAAATGCAGAAAATGGATTAAGCATCCACTGTTACAGAACGATAAATAATAATATCGTTTACACAACAAAAACAATAGAATTAAAAGAAAAATAAAATCTTGTTCTCGGGTGGGGCGATGCCTCACCTGAGTTTTTCAATATCTTAACAAAATTATACTTTTTAGATACGGATTCAAAAGGAACAAAATGTCCCAAACAGAACCGTTCCCAAAAGGACATTTTTATGTTGATTTTTCTAGCAAAAAATGGTATACTAGAACAAGCAAAAAGAATGAAAACAAAAAACAACAAAAAACAGGGAGGAAAACAATGTTAAATGCAATCGGAGTAACAGTACGATTTGGAAAAAGAGTACTATTTGAAGACGTAAACATAAAATTTGGAAAAGGAAACTGCTACGGAATCATAGGAGCCAACGGAGCAGGAAAATCAACATTCCTAAAAGTACTATCAGGAGAAATAGAACCAAGCAAAGGAGAAGTAACACTAGAAAAAGGAGAAAGACTATCAATACTAAAACAAGACCACTTTGCATTCGAAGAAAACACAGTAATAGACACAGTAATGATGGGAAACAAAGAACTATATGACATAATGAAAGAAAAAGAAGCAATATACGCAAAACCAGACTTCACAGAAGAAGACGGAATGAAAGCAGCAAAACTAGAAGAAAGATTCGCAGAACTAGACGGATGGAACGCAGAATCAGACGCCGCAATGCTACTAAACGACTTAGGAATAATACCAGAAAACCACTATAAATACATGAAAGAAATAGAAGCAAGAGAAAAAGTAAAAGTATTACTAGCACAAGCACTATTCGGAAACCCAGACGTATTACTACTAGACGAACCAACAAACGACTTAGACCTAAAAAGCATAAATTGGTTACAAGAATTCTTAATCAACTTTGAAAATACAGTAATTGTAGTATCACACGACAGATACTTCCTAAACAAAGTATGTACACACATAGCAGACGTCGACTTTGGAAAAATAAAAGTATATCCAGGAAACTACGACTTCTGGTATGAATCAAGCCAATTAGCATTAAAGCAAATGAGAGAACAAAACAAGAAGAAAGAAGAAAAAATTAAAGAATTACAAGACTTTATAGCAAGATTTAGTGCAAATGCATCAAAGTCAAAACAAGCAACATCAAGAAAGAAAACACTTGAAAAAATAGAACTAGACGAAATAAAACCATCAAACAGAAAATATCCATATGTAGACTTCAAGCCAGACAGAGAGCCTGGAAAAGAAATTCTACAAGTAAAAAATATTACAAAAACATTTGAGGGCGTAAAAGTATTAGACAATGTATCATTTACAGTAAAACAAGACGACAAAATAGCATTTTTAGCAGACAACGAAATAGCAAAAACAGTCTTATTTCAAATAATATCAGGAGAAATGGAACCAGACAGCGGAGAATTAGTATGGGGAACAACAATAACAAAATCATACTTCCCTAAGGACAACAACTACTTATTCGACACAGACGAGAACATTACCGAATGGTTAAGAAAATACTCAAAAGACCCAGACGAAACATATGTAAGAGGATTCTTAGGAAGAATGCTATTCTCAGGAGATGAAGCGCTAAAACAAGTAAGAGTCTTATCAGGAGGAGAAAAAGTAAGATGCGTTCTTTCAAAAATGATGCTTTCAGGAGCAAACTTCTTAATATTTGACGAACCAACAAACCACTTAGACATGGAAAGCATAACATCAGTAAACGAAGGAATGAAAAAATTTACAGGAAACATTCTATTCACATCACATGACCACGAATTAACACAAACAGTAGCAAATAGAATCATTGACATTAAAGAAGATGGAAATGTAATAGACAGAGAAATAACATACAACGAATACTTAGGAATTGAATAAAATAAAAAAGAAAAAATAGAGAAAATCAACTCTATTTTTCTTTTGTTTTTTCTACATATTTTCTGAAGTACCGTTATCTGATGTAATAACTTCAACATTATCAGTATTTCCAATAGCATATTTATAAAATGCGATTTTGGCAAGATGAGCATAAGGAAGAACCCATAATAAACCAATTCCAAATGGAATAGCACCTAAAATAGCCCAACCGATAAAAGATAATTCTAAGCAGAATAAACTAGCACGTTTTCCAGTCATTAATCTTTGACTTTCCTCAACAGCATCTGCACCAGACATATCTGGATTATCAATAGCAACTAATATAGCCAATTGATAATAATATGATTTAGTTATTAGCCATACAATAGAAGCAACTAAAAGAATTATACCAATTAAAAGCATAAACATAGAAAACGCAGAAGCACCAGAAGATTGAGTAGAAAAAGCCATAAATCCCATAGAAACGCCACCAACCATAATAATCACGAAAGCAACTATAACGGCGATTTCTGGAAGAATCATTTTCAAAAACATTTGAAAAGCGACACCCCAAGATTTTCCAAAATTAGAAAAACCTAAAGTAGCGAAATCAAAAGCCTTAACATCTTCACCATTAAATAATTTTAAAAATGCAAATACAAGTCCAAAAGATAAAGGAACATTAATAATAGTATTTACAAGACCAAATATTTCTTCCATTGATTCAGGAAAAAGACCTTCAATAAATCCAATAACAAAAGTCAAAGCCATATATGCTAAAACAATAAAAACCGCTTTACCCCATTTACCAGATAATTTTCTACGAGCTTCAGTTCTAAAATCTGATGAAATCATTTTTCAATTTCCCCCTTTCATTTTATTTAAATTTATGATATATTAAACAAAGAAAAAAGTCAATAAGATATCAAAAATTGACTAAACATATCAAAAAATGTCGAAAGCACAAAAAATAAATAATGTCAAAAGCATTTTTAAAAATTAAAGGGAGGAAAACAATGGACAAAATAGCAAAAACAATTGCAGAAGAATTAAACATCAAAATACAACAAGTAGAAAACACAATAAAATTAATAGACGAAGGGAACACAATACCATTTATCGCACGTTACAGAAAAGAAGTAACAGGAGGACTAAGTGACGAAGTACTAAGAACATTTGGAGAAAGACTATCATACCTAAGAAACTTAGAAACAAGAAAAGAAGAAGTAATAAAATCAATAGACGAGCAAGGAAAATTAACAGACGAAATCCTACAAGCCGTAGCAATTTCAAAAACACTTGCAGAAGTAGAAGACATCTATAGACCATACAAACAAAAGAAAAAGACAAGAGCAACAGTAGCAAAAGCAAAAGGACTAGAACCACTAGCACAAATAATAATTGAACAAAAAGAAACAAAACCAATATTAGAAATAGCACAAGAATATGTTAATATAGAAAACCTACCAGAAGAAGACAAGAAAAACAAAGACAAGGCCGTTGCAACTCCAGAAGACGCAGTACAAGGCGCTCTAGACATAATAGCCGAAGACATTTCAGACAATGCAAAATATAGAAAAGAAATAAAAAGACAATGCTACAGAGAAGGCCTTATTAAAACAAAAGCAAAAGACCCTGAGAGCAAATCAAACTACGAGATGTATTATGACTATAGTGAAGCACTAAAATCGATTCCTAGCCACAGAATTTTGGCAATAAACAGGGGAGAAAAAGAAGACTTCCTAAAAGTATCTATCGAAAAACCAGAAGACAAAATTTTAGCATACATAGAAAAAGACATTATAAAAAGTGAAACACAATTCACACAAATGCTAAAAGACACAATATTAGACAGTTTTGAAAGATTAATAGAACCATCAATTGATAGAGAAATCCGTTCAGACTTAACAGAAAAAGCAGAAGAAAAAGCGATAAAAGTATTTGGACAAAACTCAAAACAACTATTATTAGGAGCACCAATTAAAGGTAAAACAGTAATGGGATTTGACCCAGCATACAGAACAGGATGTAAAATAGCCGTAATAGACGAAACAGGAAAAGTCTTAGACTACACAACAGTATATCCAACAGAACCACAAAATGATGTAGAAGGAGCAAAAAAAGAATTACTAAAACTAATTGAAAAAGACAAAATAGACATGATAGCAATAGGAAACGGAACTGCATCAAGAGAATCAGAAATGTTTGTATCAGACATGATAAAAGAAGCCTCAAGACCAGTACACTATGTAATAGTAAGTGAAGCAGGAGCATCAGTATACTCAGCATCAAAACTAGCAACAGAAGAATACCCTGACATAAATGTTTCCATAAGAGGAGCAATATCAATAGCAAGAAGATTACAAGACCCACTAGCAGAACTTGTAAAAATAGACCCAAAAGCAATAGGAGTTGGACAATATCAACACGATGTAAACCAAAAAAAATTAGCCGAAAGTCTAACAGGCGTAGTAGAAGACAGTGTTAACAAAGTAGGAGTTGATGTAAACACAGCAACACCATCACTACTTTCATATGTATCAGGAATAAACAACACAATAGCAAAAAACATTGTAAAATATAGAGACGAAAACGGAAAATTAAAAGAAAGAAAAGAACTTTTAAAAGTACCAAAATTAGGAAAAGTAGCATTTGAACAATGTGCAGGATTCTTAAGAATTATAGACGGTAAAAACCCACTAGAAATAACTGCAGTTCACCCAGAAAGTTACGAAGCAACAGAAAAATTACTAAAAACTTTAGGATTTGGCAAAGAAGACTTAAGAGACAAAGAAAAAACAGACGAACTAAGACAAAAATTAAAAACAGTTGATGTAGCAAAAACAGCCAAAGAACTAGAAATAGGAGAAATGACACTTGCAGATATAATATCAGAACTAAGCAAACCAGGAAGAGATCCACGTGAAGACATGCCAAAACCAATTTTAAGACAAGATGTTTTGAAATTAGAAGATTTAAAAGAAGGTATGATTTTAACAGGAACAGTAAGAAATGTCATAGATTTCGGAGCATTCGTAGACATTGGTGTTAAATATGATGGACTTGTTCATATTTCTGAAATGAGTGATAAATATATTAAAAATCCATCAGAATTAGTTTCAGTTGGGGATATTGTTAAAGTTAAAGTTATTAAAATAGATATGGAAAGAAAAAAAGTAGGATTATCTATGAAAGTATAAAAGAGGGATTAAGGGGACACCACACCAAATCCCCCTTTTTTATTTTCGAAAAAACTGTCAAATACTTGCATATTCTGTTTTTTAATAGTATAATGCAATTGTTATTAAACACAATTTAAAGGGGTAATATATATGAAAAACAAAGAACTTTTTGAATTAACAAATCCACAAAAATCAATCTGGTACACAGAACAATTTTACGAAGGAACAACAGTAAACAACATATGTGTTTCAGGAACACTATACGGAAAAATAAATGAAGACATATTAAAACAAGCAATCAACAACGTCGTTTTACAAAATGACAGTTTTAGAATTCATGTCATTATAGAAAATAATATTCCAAAGCAATACATATCAGACTACAAAAAATTTGACATTGATGTTGAATATATTAATTCAGAATCTGAAATAAAACAAATAGAAAAAAACGAAGCAAAATTCAAATTTAACATTGACGACTCAGACTTATTTAGGTTTAAACTTGCAATTTGCAAGGGTAATTTTGCATGCATCATTTTGACTGTAAATCACCTAATTGCCGATTCTTGGTCTCTTGGACTTGTAATTCAAGAAATTTTAAAAAATTATAATGCTCTTATTAATAACGAAAAATATGTTCCAGATACATTTTCATATTTGGAATATATTAATTCTGAAAATGAATATAAAAATAGTAAAAAATTTGAAAATGATAAACTTTTTTGGAATCAAACTTTTAGTACAATTCCTGAACAGGCTACTATCCCATGCTCAATTAATAGCACAAAAAGTGCGTCTTACAATGCTAAAAGATTAGGCTTTGAACTTGATAAGGAAATTGTATCTAAAATCAATAGCTTTTGCAGAGAAAATGGTATTTCTACATTTAATTTCTTTATGGCGGTATTCTCTATTTACATTGGACGTGTATCTAATATAAATGATTTTGTTATTGGTACGCCTATTTTAAACCGTTCTAATTTTAAAGAAAAACATACTACAGGTATGTTTATTAGTACAGTACCAGTTAGATTTAACAACATAAATAAAGGTTCATTTAAAGAACTTGCAAATTCAGTTGCAACAAAACTAATGGGAATATTAAGACACCAAAAATACTCATATAACGCCATTTTGGAAGACATACGTAAAGAAAATGGTAATATACCAAACTTATATAATATTACAATTTCTTATCAAATTACAAAAGCATTTGACAGTTCTTTAGGTAATTACAAAACAGATTGGATTTTTAACAATTATTGTGCTAATGATTTTAATATTCATATTTATGACATTAATGACACAGGTAATTTACTTATTGACTATGACTTTTTAGTTGATAAATATACCAAAGATGACGTTGTTAATATAAATAATCGTATTATTTATATGATTGGTCAAATTTTAGACAATAGCAATATTAATTCCCGTGACATTGAAATTATTACACCTGAAGAAAAAAACAAAGTCATAAATGTTTTTAATGATACAGCAATTGAATACTCTAAAAATAAAACAATTGTTGATTTGTTTGAAGAACAAGTTAAAAAAACACCTGATAGTATTGCAATTGTCTCAAATGGAAAAAAAATCACTTATAAAGATTTAAATGCAAAGGCAAACCAATTAGCCAATTATTTAAATTCCTCTAATGTAAAATCTGGAGATATTGTTGGTATTATGACAAATCGTTCTATTGAAATGATAATTGGTCTAATTGCTATTTTAAAATCTGGAGCAGCATATTTACCCATAGACCCAGATTATCCTTTGCAAAGAATATCATACATGTTAGACAATAGCAAATCAAAAATTATTCTTGTTAATAATCAAACATCTGATTTAATTGAGGAAAATTATAAAAAAATAAATATCTTTTTAGAACAAGATTTATATAAAGCAGATTCAAAAAAAGAAAATTTAAATATTAAAATTTCACCAGAACAATTGATGTATTTAATTTATACATCAGGTTCTACAGGCAACCCAAAAGGAGTTATGATATCTCATAAAAATGTACATAACTTTATAGTTGGAATGAAGCAAAATATTGACTTTAACCCAAATAAAACAATGGTATCTTTAACAACAATTTGCTTTGACATTTTTGGTTTAGAACTTTGGTGTTCTCTAACAAATGGATTAAAAGTTGTTATTGCCAATGAATTTGAACAAAAAGATGCATCAGCATTTAATAGATTATGTTTAAATAATGATGTATCTATGATACAAACAACACCTTCTAGATTTTTAGCATTTTTAGAAGATTCATCATGTTTAGAGTACCTAAAAAATATGACAGATATTTTAATTGGAGGAGAATCATTACCAGAAAATTTATTAGTTAAATTAAAACACCTTTCAAATGCAAATATTTACAATATGTATGGACCAACAGAAACTACAATTTGGTCAACAATGAAAAATTTAACTAAAAACAGTAATATAACAATTGGTAAACCAATTGCAAACACTCAATGTTATATTTTAGACCCAAACCAAAAAATCCTACCACCATATGTTGTTGGTAATTTATATATTGGTGGAGATGGTGTTTCAAGTGGATATTTTGGAAGACCAGATTTAACTTCTGAAAAGTTCATAAAATATATAGACAATAATGTCATATATAATACAAATGATTTGGCATATTATACTTATAATGGTGAAATTGTTCATTTAGGTAGAGCAGATTTTCAAGTAAAAATGCATGGTTACAGAATTGAACTAGGAGAAATTGAAAACACAATTTCTGTTTTTGACAATATCACATCTTGTGCAGTTGGATGTCCAACTTTAAATAATAAAAAAATACTATGTGCATATTACACATCTTCAGAAGAAATAAATATAAACGATTTAAAAGCACATTTACTAAAAAGCCTACCAACATATATGATTCCTAGCCACTTTGTAAATATGGAAAAACTACCACATACACCAAATGGCAAAATTGACAGGAAAGCATTAGATGCTGTAACTTTAGAAGTAGACAAAAATGTTGTACTACCAAAAAATGAAATTGAAAAAAAAGTTTTTGATATAATTTCAAAAATTTCCAATAACAGCAATATTAGCATGGATGATGACCTTTTCAGTATAGGTTTAGATTCTATAGGAATTATTCATTTATCAGCTAAAATTGAGCAAATATTTGGTATTACCACATCAATTAGAGACCTATATAACACACATTCTTTAATTGATTTAGCAAATTTGATTACAAGTTCTAATCAATCAGGTTTGGGGCACATTGAAAAAACAGTAAAAAAATCATACTATCCATTATCTTCTTCTCAAAAATCAATGTTTTACGCAGCACAAATGGATAAAGACTCAACTGTTTACAATGTATCATGTGGATTTTTAACTGATACAATTTTAGACGCAAATAAAGTAAAATCATCTTTTGAAAAAATTATAAAATTACAATCTAGTTTTAGGACAAGTTTTTCAATTATAGATGGTATTGCGTGCCAAGTTGTATTAGATGACGTCCCATTTGATATAGAAATTAATTATGATACAGAAGCAAACAAACAAAATATATTAGATAATTTTGCAAAACCCTTTGATTTATCAAATGCACCACTATTGCGTGTAGCTGTATATTACCTAGATAATGAGAAAACAATGATTTTAATTGATTCACATCATATTGTAATGGACGGTTCATCACTTTATATTATGATGGATGAATTTTGCAAACTTTATCAAGATAAAGACATTAAACCATTGAATATTGAATATATTGATTATGCAGTATCTGAAGACGATTTTATAAATAGTGATAAAATTTCAGATATTGAGAACTACTGGCTTTCAAAAATCAATACCAAAGAATTACCAATTTTAAACTTACCATATGATTATGCAGTATCAAATGTAAAATCATTTAATGGGTCTAGTGTAGACTTTTGTGTAGACTCCTCAATATTTAAAAAAGTTAACAACATTGCAAAAAAATACAGAGTATCACCTTTTACATTTTTCATTAGTGTATTTTATGTTGTACTTTATAAATATACTGGTCAAAGTGATATAATTGTTGGTACACCTGTAGATTCAAGGATGTACTCTGAGTTAAATAACATGATAGGAATGTTTGTTAATAACACATTATTAAGAAATAAGATAAACTCTAGTTCTGAATTTTCTAATTTCTTGTTTGAAACACAGGATTTAATAAAAGAAGCACTGTCAAACCAACCATATCCATATAATGAATTGATAAGCAAATTGAATTCACCTGCAAACTCATTATTAGATGTTGTGTTTACATATCAAACACCACATGATAAAAAATTCAAAATAGATGATTATAGTTTTAATATTGTAAGACCAAATACTACAACATCTAAATTCAATTTACTACTAGAAGTTGTACCAGACATGAATGTCATAAGAGTAGAATATAATACAGACCTATTTAAATATCAAACAGCTGAAAGCATTTTAAAACATTACTTGTTTGTATTAAACAGTTTAATTAATAATCAAGAACAAGTTATTAGTGATATAAATATTATCACCGACGAAGAAAAAAATATGCTAAATGAATTTAACAATACTGCTGGACCTATAAATTCTGATACTGTTGTATCAATTTTTGAAGAGCAAGTTGAAAAAAATCCAAATAACATTGCTTTGATTTGTGATGATGTTTCTTTAACTTATAGTGAGTTAAACGAAAAGGCTAATAGTTTAGCGCATTACTTAATTAGCAAAGGTATTGGTAGAAATGATAAAGTTTGTATTATGACAAATCGTTCTTTGGAAACTATAGTATGTATGCTTGGTATTTCTAAAGCAGGTGCTGCATTCTTTAATGTTGACCCTACATATCCGATTGAACGTACAAAATATTATTTAGAAGACAGTAAAACAAAATACGTATTAACACAAAAATCTTTAAGAGAACGTGTTGAAAGTATCGAAAATTGTATTGAAATAGATTTATCAAATGATAAAATTTATGGTAAAATTTATAGTAATCCAAATGTTACCGTTTTACCTGAAGATTTATCATATGTTATATATACATCAGGTTCTACAGGAACCCCTAAAGGTGTAATGCTAAACCAAGTTGGGTTCGCAAATATGACAAAAGCCATGACCAAAGTGCTAGATTATTTAAAAGAAGGAAATAAACATACCATTGTGTCTGTTACATCAACACCATTTGATATTTTCGTATATGAAATTATAGTATCATTAACACATGGACTAAAAGTTGTAATGGCAAATAATGCAGAACACAGAAACCCTAAATTATTAGATGCTTTAATTAAAAAATATAATGTCGACGTCATGACAGTTACTCCTAGTTTAATGAAAATAAATTATGATAACAGAGAGCCTGATACTGCCTTGGCTTTAGTTAAAAATATGGTATTTGGTGGTGAGCCTTTACCTGAAAAATTTGTTAAAGATTTAAGGGCTTTGGCTGATGATATTACTATTTATAATATTTATGGTCCAAGTGAAATTACTGTACTTTCTAATGTTCAAAACTTGGATGGTGAAACTGAAATAACAGTTGGTCCTCCAATTATGAATACTCAAATTCATATTTTGGACAAGAATATGAATCAGGTTCCAATTGGTGTAATTGGAGAGATTTATATTTCTGGTATTCAGGTTGGTCTTGGATATATTGGTAAGCCTGAAATGACTGCATCAAGATTTATGGATAATCCTTTTGGACCTGGAAAAATATATAAATCTGGTGATATTGGTAGATGGACTTTTGATGGTAAAGTTCAATGTTTAGGAAGAGTTGATAACCAAATTAAGTTAAGAGGTTTAAGAATTGAACTTGGTGAAATTGAAAATATTATGGCAAATGTTCCTGGTGTTTCTGCATCAGTTGTTAATAAAATTGAGATGGATGGAAAAGAGGTTTTGTGTGGTTATTATGTTGCAGATTCTTCTGTTCTTCCAGATACAGTTAAACTTACTCTTAAAAAAGCATTGCCACCTTATATGGTTCCATCATATGTTATCCGTTTGGATAAAATGCCTTATACTATCAATCGTAAAATTGATAGAAAGTCATTGCCATTACCTAGCCTACATAGGAGTATTTCAACAAAAACTGTAAATATTGATGAGTTAAATACTAATGAGGAAAAATTATTACAAATTTGGAAAAATATTTTAAAGGTTGATGATATTACTGTAAATGATAATTTCTTTGATATCGGTGGTGATTCTATTGGTGCTATTCAAATGCAAATTGAGGCTATTAAATATGGTTTAAAATTTGAATATGCAGATATATTCAATTATCCAACTATTAAGGAATTGTCTAATAAGTTGCCAAGTTCTGAAATTAATTTTATTGAGGATTATGATTATGATAAAATTAATAGCGTTCTTGCTAGAAATACTTTAGATAATTTATCTAGTATTGTTCCTGCAACTATTGATAATATTTTATTAATTGGAACTACTGGATACTTAGGGGCACACATAATTGATGAATTTATGAAACAAAATTCTGGAATTATTTATTGCTTAACGAGACCTAAAAACAATGTTGACCCTACTTCAAGATTGAAACAAACTTTGAATTTCTATTTTGGAGATAAATATTCAAATCAATTTTCTAAGAGAATTCGTGTTGTTGAAGGTGATATTTCTAAAGAAGGTTTGGGCTTATCTACTTCAGATTATGATTTAATTAGAAATAATATTGATGTTGTTATAAATTCTGGTGCAATTGTTAAACATTATGGTTTAAAAGGGCAATTTGATGATATTAATGTTTTGGGAACTCAAAATGTTGTTGATTTTTGTAAGAAAGAAAATAAACGTTTATTACATATTTCAACTATGAGTGTTTCTGGTAGTGGTGAAAAGGAAGAGGCTATTGAGGAAACTCCTGAAAATATCAACTTTAAAAAGCAATTTAGTGAGACTAATTTATTTGTTGGTCAAAAATTAAAAGGTGTGTATACAACAACTAAATATAAGGCAGAACTTATTGTGTTAGAGGCAATTTACGATGGATTAAATGCACAAATTTTAAGACTTGGTAATATTACTAATAGATATAGTGATGGTGTTTTCCAACAAAATGTTGATAATAATGCTTTTGCTAAGAGAATTAAGTCATTTATTGAGATTGGTGCAGTTCCAAAATATATGCTTAAACATGCTATCGAACTAACACCTGTTGATTTGGCTGCCGAAGCAATTGTTAAAATAATGAATCATGATAGTAATTGTAATGTATTCCATATTTATAATACAAAACTTATGACTATAAAATTGCTTTTAGAAACTCTTGATTCTTTGGGTCATGAAATTATACCTATGTCTGACGAGATGTTTGCTTATCTTATTACTGGTATTCTTTCTGATAATGAGAAAAAGAAATGCTTGTCTGGTATTATTTATGACTTGGATGAGAGTAAAAAACTTACTTATACATATAATGTAAGATTACATGCTAATTTTACTGATGAATATTTAAAACGTGTATCTTTTAGTTGGAAAGATATTGATGCTGACTATATTATTAGATACATGAAGTATTTTGAAAAAATAGGTTTTATACCTGGAGGTGATACAAATGAATAATTTCGGCTTGAGTTTCTGGCTTTTGGTACTTTCTACACTTTTGACTGTTGTAATGTTTGTTTATATTTCTTGTCAAAAAGATAGAAAGCAGTTACACAATGTTTTTTGTTTAAACTTGTTTTGCTCTCTTATAATTTCTGTGGGGGTGCTTTGCCAAGCCGTTTGTAATTACTTTTTTTCAATACCATCTATTTGGTTTGAAAACATTATTTATATTGGAACCTGTTTCTTACCTTTAACAGTGTTCTTTACGAGTTTAATATTTACAAATACAAAAATAACATTTAAAAAGTCTTATTTGTTATTGCTTGTAATACCTATATTATCTCTTGTTGTATTGTGGACAAATGATTTACATCATTTGTTCTATATACAATATTCATCATCTTTTGCAGATACTATTTATGGACCATATTTCTATGTACACTCTGTTTATACTTATCTTTTATTGATTATTGGTATTGGTCGTTTACTTATATTTTCAATTAGGAATGCTGGATTCTTTTCTAAACAGTCTTTATTGATTAGTATTGGTTTGGCTTGTCCTGTTATTGTAAATGTTTTAGGTTCTTTCTTAAAATTGATACCTATGACTGTTTTCGTAACACCAATTTCATTTTCAGTATCAATTATATGTTTTGCTTTGGCAATATTTAAGTTTGACTTTTTGGGAATTGCTCCTATTGCTTTAAGGAAAATTGCGGACAGGATGTCTGATAGTTATTTAGTTTTGAATGATGATGGAACTATAACAGATTTTAACCAAACTTTTTTGGTTACATTTAAGATTAAAGATATTGCATTAAGAGGTCAAAATTTTGATGAGTTTTGCAAAAGTAATAAAATAAATTATGGAAAAATTAAAAATGCCATTGCTAAAACAAAAGATTCAAAAAAGACTGTTTCTTTTGAATTCCATGCACGCAGAATCCATAAAATCTTTTCTGTTGAAGTTAATACTATTTATTCAGATGGTGTGTCTTTGGGAACATTAATTTTATTTAAAGATATTACTCAACATATTGAAGATATGGAGACTATTAAAAATAATCAAGATATTTTAATGGAAAGAGAGCGTTTAGCATCACTAGGACAACTAATAGGAGGTATTGCCCACAACCTAAAAACACCTATAATGTCAATCTCTGGTGCAGCAGAAGGCCTAACAGACCTAGTAAAAGAATACGACTCATCTATCGACGACCCTGAGGTCAATAGCCAAGACCACCATGATATTGCAAAAGACATGAATGAATGGATAGTCAAAATCAAAGAATACACAGAATATATGTCAGACATTATCACAGCCGTTAAAGGACAGGCAGTCACCCTATCTGAAACCGATAATATATCTTTTGACATTGACGAACTCGTAAAAAGGGTAGATATTTTAATGAAACACGAACTAAAAAATGCATTGATTTATATGAATGTTCAAATGAACGCTCCTAAATCTACTAAAATACATGGTGATATTAATAGTTTAGTCCAAGTTATTAATAATATGATATCTAATGCCATTCAAGCATATAATGGTAAAACAGAACAAAACATAGATTTAATTTTAAACAAAGTAGACAGCAACTTAGTCATATCAATCAAAGACTATGGATGTGGTCTACCTCAAAAAGTAAAAGAAAAATTGTTCAAAGAAATGATTACAACTAAAGGCAAGAATGGTACCGGCCTTGGTTTATATATGTCATATTCAACTATTAAAGCGCATTTTAATGGTAATATTACATTTGAATCTGAAGAAGGAAAAGGTACTACTTTCAATATTATTTTACCTTTATAAAAAAAGGGATTAGGGGACGAAAAAACTGGGATTAGGAAAAGGGTCTTCAATCCTAGCAAAAAAAAACGGGATCGAAGACCCGTCCCCTAATCCCGCATTTTTTAATAATTATTTTTTATTCTTTCAATTTCATCATAATGATTTTCCAAAATATCTAAGAAAACATCATCTAACTCAGGATCAAACTGAGTACCTCTGCATCTCTTAAACTCAGAAATAACTACATCCAAAGGAAGAGAATCCCTGTAACTACGTTTGGAAGTCATAGCATCAAACGTATCAGCAATAGCCGCAATTCTAGCAAAATAAGGAATATCCTCGCCCTTTAATCTACCAGGGTAGCCATTACCATCATATCTCTCATGATGATGTTTAACAATAGGAACAATATTAGCAAAAATCTTAGCAGAAGACAAAATATGTGCACCAATAGCAGGATGATTTTTAATCTCCGAATACTCATCATCAGTAAGCTTAGACTCTTTCCTTAAGATACTATCTGGAATTCCAATTTTACCAATATCGTGGAATAAACCACCAACTTCTAAGTCATGTAAATCACTATCAGAAAGTCCCAAATGTTTTCCTATTAAAACAGAATATTGAGAAACACGGTCAGAATGACCCCTTGTATATGTATCTTTTGCCTCAACAGTATATCTCAAAGTTTGAATAGTAGACAAATAAGCCTCTTCAAGTTTTTCATTTTTATTTGCTAACTCTTCATTAATTTTTTTAATTTCATTCATTTGAGCAATTGATTTTATTCCAGATTCAATTAATAAAAGCAATTGATCAAATTTATCACTTTTTTCGCAATAACCTTGAATATCTAATCTTCGGATGGTTTCTAAAGGCGGTGCTAAATCCTTGTGACCTGTCAATAATAAAATATACAATTCCTTGTTGAATTTTCTTATTTCCTCAACAACTTGGTCACCATGAATAGGCGTCATTATAAAGTCTAGCAACATTAGATCATAATGTTCTGTTTTGACTTTTTCTATTGCTTCCATCGGATCTGTAACTCCAGTAAAATCATAGCCTGAACGTTTTAAAAATATAGAAAGTGAATCTACAATTCCTTCTTCGTCATCTACTGCTATAATTCTATAATTGTTATTTTCATTAACAACTTTTTGCAATCCTTTTCTCATATAATCATCCTCCATTCTGTCAGTTTTTTCTGACTTCATGTTTATGCTCTTTATATGGTCATTATATTAGTAAAATTAATAAAAAGCAAGTCTTTTTTAAAATTTTTTTAACTCGACAAAAAGAACTATAAAATACACAGATTATTTCAAAAAACAATTATCATACCACTACTACACCAACAATTTACATAAAAAATAATTAACATAAATTGACTTTTGCACAAAAAATATATGGTATATTGCTGCAACAATATATTTTTCTATAACAATTTCATCAGATGTATGTGTGTTTTGCAAAATGATGTATGAAATGAAATCAAAAAATGGAAAAGAAAGAGCACATGCAAGATATCATGCAGCAGAACATATGGTAATTAACGCATACTACAAATTGCAAAGAGTACCAACAATTGAAGAAACCAAAGAATCATCACGGTTTTCAAAAAATTGTGGCAGTAGAGAAATAATCTGTAGAATTTGGACATATTCATTAGCGAGTCTAGAAATGGCATTTATAGCAAGTAAAAGTGCTATAGTATATTTTGTTATATTTATAGGGACAATATATTTTTCAAATCTAGCCAAACGCAAAGGATGGCTTAGATTTCTACAAATATTTATAACAACATCGCCATCAGATGAAGAAATAGAAGTGGCAGTAGAGGGTATAAAATATTTTGAGAAAATGGAAGAGCAATTGTCTAAAGAAAGTTATTACATGGAAATAGCAGACATAACCGAAAAAATCAAAAATGAATTACAACTGTAATTCAGAAAGAAAAATTTTAATTAAGTAAGTCAAAAACAAAACTTAATTAAAATTTTTCTTATATATTAAAAAAATAATTAAAAACAAAACAGTGCCAAAAACACAGACTATTATAGAAAAAAAGGAGGGAGAAAAATGAAAGGATTTTTAAAAATACTAATAATTATAGGAGTAGCAATTTTAACATTTCTAGTTATTAGAGGAATACTAGTAACAAAATAACAACGTTTAACACCTCCAAAAATGTTCATAATAAAAACAGGAGGAAAGAAATGGCAAAAAAAGCAAAAAAGAAAAACAAAAGAAAAGGAACTGTATTAACAATAATACTAACGGCGCTAATAACAACAATAGGAATGTATGTATACAATACATACACAAAAATAGACGTAAATCCACAAAACTACGAAACACAAAAAACACTATCCACAGAAAAAGAACAAACTGTGGAAAACGTAGAGCGAAAAAGTCAAACAATAGCAAATACATTAGAACAAACCATGGAAAGTGTAGTAGGAATATCAAAACTAAAAGACGCAGGAAGTTCAATATTTTCCACAAACACAGAAACAACACTAGGACTAGGAACAGGAATAATCATATCAGAAAACGGGTATATACTAAGTAACGAACACGTAACAGGAACAAAATATAGTACATGCTACATAACATTAGAAAACAGTAAAAAGTACGACGGTACAGTAGTATGGAGCGACTCAGATTTAGATTTATCAATAACAAAAATAGAAGCAAATAATTTAAAGTATATAACATTAGGGGACTCAAGCAAAATAAGAATAGGGGAAACAGTATATGCAATAGGAAATCCAATAGGATTCGAATTTAGAAGAACAGTAACATCAGGAATAATAAGTAGTAAAAACAGAACAATAAAATTAGAAGAAAAAGAAAACACCACATACATGTCAGACTTAATCCAAACAGATGCAACAATAAACCCAGGAAACAGCGGTGGACCTTTAATATATCCAAACGGAGAAGTAATACGGAATTAATACAGTAAAAATATCTTCCGCAGAAGGAATAGGATTTGCAATTCCAATAAATGTAGTAAAACCAGTAATTCAAAGTTTTATAAAAAATAAAAAATTTGAACAAGCAACAATGGGAGTATATGCATATGATAAAAATGTCATATCATATTTAGATAATAGTTCTGGAATTTCAATTAATAATACATTGAAATTCGACAGTGGAATATACGTAACTCAAATTATAAAAAATGGACCTGCATCAAAAACAGAATTAAAAGAAGGAGATATAATTGTAGCAATAGATGATAAAGAACTTGAAACAATGAATGATTTACGAGAATATATTTATAGCAAAAATCCAAATGATATTGTAACATTACAAATTGCAAGAGGTAAAATAAACAAAACAATATCAATAGTATTACGGAAAAAAATAATAGTACTTTAACCTAATACACGCCATAAACATTGACACATGGAATGTATTAGGTTAAAATGTTTTTACTATTCTTTAAAATTAAACTTTCTCACAAAATCCTTTGTATCAGAATTATTCATAAAAACAGTAGAGCGATTTTGCATCAAAAACTCAATAATATTATAAACATCAATCCAAATCTCATTATTACCATCAACCTGAGACTCATCAAAAATAAGTTGCAAACCAAAATGAAGATGTGGAACATTGATGTTATTTACATTCTCCTTAATACTATAACCAGTCATTCCCAAATAACCAATAACATCGCCAGCAGTAACTTTTGCCCCCTCTGTAAGACCTGCAGCATAAGGATGATTTTTTCTCAAATGAGCGTAATAATAATATCTTTTTCCATCTAAACTCCTAATACCAACACGCCAACCACCATACTGATTCCAACCCAGATGTTCGACAGTCCCAGACTCAACGGCAATAATTGGAGTTCCAATACTTCCCATCAAATCATTCCCCAAATGGGTACGCTTAAAACCATAAGACCTAGAAGCACCAAAATCATCATAATGACTAAAACTATAATTTTTGGCAATAGGCAAAAAAGCCTTAATGCTATATTTATCTTCAAAATGAGTAGTACCATTTTCATCTGCTACTTCAACAGAATAATTACCAATGAATCCACTTAAAACAGCAGAATATGCATTAAAATAGTAATTATAATACTTCATATTTTGTGTTAAATCTTGGATAGACTTTCCATTTTTTAATTGTACAACCAACTTATCCAAATCATTTTGTTTAAAATTTTTAAAATTCCCACCATTTTTACAAGCAAGATATGCCAACAATTCTATCCAATTATATTTAATTTCAGAATCAGAATTGTGAGAGTCTATATCTAATTTTGCAGTTTTTGACATTGCTTCAGAAGTAACATTAAAATCAACCCATTTTATAAAATTTCCATCAGAAGATTCTGTTAGTGAAGAATGTGAGTAGTTATTCCAAAATAATTCGGGTCCAAAATTTGCCGATTTTGAAATGAAAATATAACTTGTTAAAGTTATAATTATTAATAACGTTGTTGTTATAAGGTAGAAATATTTATTTATTTTTAAAGTTTTTACAATCATTTTGTTCCTCCATATCAAAGGATGTTATTAAAATATATTAAAACAAAAAATTTTTATGCAAATTGGTGTCAAGAAGTTTCGGAAAATAATCCGGTAAATTTGCTTAAATTATGTAAATATGATATAATTGTATCATCAACAAGATGTATTTATTAGGAGGAAGCAATATGATTAAAACAGAAAAATTACCAAAAGATATGCTAATCGATTTGAACAATAATGGGAAACGGGACTGTGAGGTGAAAAAAACTGTCCTGGAAGACATTGAAGAGGTGCAATGTCTGGAAGTGGGACCGAATTTAATAATACGGACTCATAAACATATTGAAGAATGGGAGGTATGGATATGGCCTTCTAGAGGACAGGCATATATATGTCCCAAAGGAGGACAACATGCTTTACTAAACACGTCCAATACAAAAATGAATCTTATAGCCATAAAAGGCAAAAAAGATTATGCATACGAAGAATTGGCAGTAGCCTTTAGAAATTTAGGATTCAAGGTTTCAAAAGGCGACCTCCAAAACTGAGAGAGGGGCAAATTGCCCCCTTTTTATAATTTAATTAAAAGAAAAATATATGAAAGGTGATTAATATGGTAAATTTAGAATTATATAAAATATACGTAACAGTAGCCAAAGAACAAAACATCACTAGAGCAAGTGAAAAATTAAATATATCTCAACCCGCCGTAACAAAACATATAAAACATTTAGAAAACATACTAGAGACAAAACTATTTGAAAGAAATAATAAAGGACTAAAATTAACAGAAACAGGAGAAAAATTATATCAAAAATTAAAACAACCAATAAATGAAATAATTGAAATAGATAAAGAATTTAGTAAAAGCAAAAATATAACAATAGGTTCTCATAACCATTTATTAAATAAAGTATTTGGAGAAAGCGTAAATGAATTTTATTTAGAATATCCAGACATAAATACAGATTTAAAATGTTATGAAACAAACAAAATGTTAGAAATGCTAGAAGATAAAGAAATAGACATAGTATTTTCTAAAAAAGTAGAAGGATATAGAAATAAGAATATAAAATACATACCACTTGGAAAATTAAACGATATATTTATAATAAATAAAAATTCAGATATAGCAAATAAAGTATTAACACTAGAAGAAATAGAGAAAAAAATTATATATGTTCCACGAAAATATGCTCAAACAGTAACAAGACTAAACGAACTAACAAAAAATAAAAAATTAAACTTAAAAAATTCAAGTTACAATACAATATTAGAAATAACAAGTAAAAGCGACTCAATAGGACTAATTACAAAAGAATATCTAGAAAAAGAAGAATTAAAAAAATACAATTTAGTAGAACTAAAAACAGAATTAAAACTTCAACCAATTGAATTCGGGATATATTTTAATACAGAAAGAAGAAAAGAAATAAATTGTTTAATAAAAATAATAAGAGAAAAATTTTAAACTCAAGTTCATTATAACTTCTGGTTATCACAAACAGACAAAAAAATATTATACAACTCAACATAAAAATGGTATCATAAAAAAGTACAAATAATATGCACAAATCCTATTGTAAATATAATAGGAAAGAAAGGAAGAGTATAATGAACAAAAACGAAAAGGAACGGATAAATTATTTAGCAATAGCAATAACAACGAATTGCAACTACAAATGCTTCTACTGTAAACCAACAGGCGAAAACATACAAACTAATTTAAAAGGAACAATAAACTATGAAAGTATCAAAAAGATAATCAAAGTTGCATATGAATTAGGAATTACAATATTTCGCATAACAGGTGGAGAACCAACAATGGTAGAATATTTACCAGAATTAATTAACTACATAATGAATCTAGGTGAAAATACAAAAATTCGTTTAAATACGAATGGATATAAATTAAATAATATATTAGACATAATAGAGCACTACAAAGAAAGAATTGATATTGTAATTAGTGTAGACTCTGTAAACGAATATATACATGGCATACAATATCCTAAGTATCTATCACCTGAAATAAAGAAAATAACAAAAGAATTAATAAAAAGAAAAATAGAAACAAGGTTCAATATTGTGGTAACAAAACAAAACATAGAAGAAATTAACGAATTAATAGAAAAATCATTCAGTTTAGGTGTAAACATCAAGATATTAGACCTGATAATACGAGATGATTATTATGGTATAAAACACCAAATAACAGGAGAAGAAGCATTAAAATTCGGGAAAGATTCGTATGTATCATTAGAAGGAGTAACTTCATATTTAGAAAAAATTTCAGACAATAGTAAATCAGAATATCACATATATAATTCTTTTGGAATACCAAGAAGTGGATATTTTATTGGTAACCAATGGGTGCAAGTAAAAGATGCATCAAAGGGAGCAAAATACTCGCAATTTTGTATCAAAAATTGTCCATATTTCAATATGTGTAACGAAGGCCTATTTAGCCCATTTTTATCAGTAGGAGAAATCTTACACCTTTCGGGATGTAAAAATAAAAATTTATATTATGACCTTAAAGGAAAAGATGAAAGCGAAATAAGAAAAGATTTTAATGAAATTTTAAATTTATTTGAAGATACAGAATTACGAAAGAATTAAACTTTTTAACCAAAACCTAATTTTCCATAATAAAATGGAGTAATTAGGTTTTTAAATTTTATATATTGAGATAATTATCAAAATAGGATATAATAAGAACGAATTCGAGGAAAGTCATTCAACAAAAAATTCAAAAAGCAAAAGGAGGAAACAAAATGAATAAATACATGAAAATTGCAAAAGAAAATGCAAACAATGGAATAAAAAACAAAGAAGGTGGACCATTTGGAGCCGTAATAACAGATAAAGAAGGTAACATAATTGCAAATGGGAATAACAGAGTATTAAAAAACAATGACCCAACGGCTCATGCAGAAGTTGTAGCAATAAGAGAAGCATGTAAAAAACTAAACACATATGATTTATCAAACTGCATCTTATATACATCTTGTGAGCCATGCCCAATGTGTCTATCTGCAATAATATGGGCAAATATCAAAGAGGTATATTATGGTTGCACAAAAGAGGATGCAGGGGAGATAGGTTTTAGAGATGATATTATTTATGATTATCTAAAGGGAAACAACAAGGATTTGATACACTTAACTCATTTAGATAGGGACGAGTGTATTAAAACATTTGAAAAATATAAAGAAGAAAAAGGAACAATATATTAAAAAGTTATAAATTTATTCGCGATAAAAACACAAACTATTATAGAGAAAGAAGGAACAAAAATGAAGGGATGTTTAAAAATACTAATTATTATAGGAGTAGCAATTATAGCATTTTTAATTATAAGAGGAATCATAATGGCTCAATATTAAAAAAATAAAATACAAGGCAAGAAAGGAACAAAAAATGAAAAAAGAAGAAAAAACAAAGAAACCATTTTCAAAAATAAAATTAATAAAAATAACAGTAATTACCACATTAATTATAGTTGCAATAATAGCAATAGCAATATACATATACAACAAAAATAAAAAAATAGACACAACATACCTAACGGCAAAACTTGAAAAATCAAGTGAATTAACAACTGCAAAATTAACATTCAAAGGTATATATGAATACAATGATGAAGGCATTGCCGTCATAAATAAATCTAATTTTGTAATGGTATATGAAGCAACTGCAAGAGCAGGAATTGACGTAAAAGAAGTAAAAATCGAACAAGACGATTTTAAACCAATAGTTTGGGTTACAATACCAAAAGCAAAAGTATTAGACGTCAAAGTAGACACGAGCAGTATCAAATATTTAAGAACCGATTTTGCATTACTAAATCCAAACCCAAAAGAAGATGCTAATAATGCAAATACTTTAGCAGAAGAAGACGCTAAAAAAGAAGTTGAAGAAATGGGAATATTAAGTGCCGCAGACGAACAAGCAGAAACTTTAATAAAAGGATTGTTACAAGATAGCATTCCAAAGAAATATGAAATACAAATAAAAAAATAAAATATAATCTATAAAACCAGAAAATTTCAAAATTGATTTTTCTGGTTTTATTTTAAAAGTCAACATAAATCCTTGAAATATAACAAAAAATATGATAAAATATTGAATTAACTATTAAAAGGAACGGAGGAGAGCGAGCCTAAAGAACTCGACAAAGAATAATGGAAAAAACAAAAATAACAGAAAAACAAAAAATAATAAACAAATTTTATCTAGACAAAGAAAAAGACATTATTGTAAATCTATATAAAACAAGTGAAGATGAACTAACATATATATTAGAAACACCAAACCATGGAACAGGAAACCTAATAACAAACCTAGCAAAAATATGCGGACTAAAAACAATAAAAAACGAAAAAGACATGAAAATAATAAAAGGCAAAATACCAGCAAGTTTAAACGGAGACAACGAAGAAGTTTACATATTTAGACTAGGAGGAATAAAAATAGCAAACATATACGCAGACGGAAAAATAGAAATAAAAGCAACAATACCAGCAATAAGCAAAACACTAATGTCACAAACAAAAAGATACAATCTAAGCATAAATCAAACACTTGTAAAATCATACATACTAAAAAAAGCAAAATTCAGAACAGACCTGCATACACACATGAATGCAAACTTGCCCGCAGACAGCCTAATAGCACTAGGAATAAAACACCAAGTTAGATATCCATTATATTATATCAAGAAAATAAACTTAAAAATAACCAAAGAGCAAGAAGAGAAAATATATGAACAAAGAAAAGAAGTCGAAAAACAATTCGAAAATTCAACACTAACAGGAAAATATCTAACAAGAAGAATTGACGACAACACATTTATAAACTTTGCAGACCTAATACTAAACAACATAGAAAACGCACCAGAAAACATCGCAAAAATAAGAAAAAGCCTAGAAATACTAAAAGATGGACAAGCAGTATTCACAAATCTCGAAAAACTATATTTATACAGATACGTTTTTGCAAAAGGAACAGAAAGCACTGAAAAAATCAAACTAGAAAAAAGCAAAATAGAACAAATACCAGACAAAGAAATAAAAGAAATGCTAACAAAAATGATAGAAGACACTCAAAAAGGCAGTCCATATGCCAAAAACAACCTAAGACAAGACAAACTATTATGGATAGCAAGAGAATATCAAAAACAAGGCATATATTACACAGAAATATCAGACACAACACTAACAAAAAAAGGAACACCTGCAATTGAACTATTAGAAGATGTACACCAAATAATGCCACAAATAGAAAAAGAAACAGGAGTAAAAATCAGATTTCTAGTAGCAATAAGAAGAATACCATTAACAATAATAAAAGACGCAAAAACAAGCAGTAACTATTTAAGAGAAAACTTAAATATACTAAAAGCAATATCAAAAAGTCCATATGTAGTAGGAAGCGACTTTATAGGAGAAGAAATAAATGACATATCAGAATTAAAACCAGCAATAGAAGAAATAGTTCAATATGTATGCAAAGAAGACAAAGGATATACAATAAGAATACATGCAGGTGAAAATGACAGTTTAAGAGACAATGTAAAAAAATCAATAGAATGTGTAAAAAACAGTTTAAAACCAGGTCAAAAGATGCCAAGAATAAGAATTGGACATGGACTATATACTCCAAAACTAGACTCAATTCAAGGACAAAAATTAATACAAGAAATAAAAAAATCAGGAGCAGTACTTGAATTCCAATTAACATCAAATGTAAGACTAAACAACTTAAGCAACCTAAAAAATCATCCAATAAAAAAATACTTAGAAAATGACATCAAATGTGTACAAGGAACAGACGGATGTGGATTCTACGGAACAAACACCGTAGATGAACAATTAGCAATACAAAATCTACTAGGACTAAATGACCATGACTTCCTAAAAATGAGAAAAGTAGAAGACGAAATAATGAAACACGAAGACAAATACTTTAAAGAAAAAAGCAAAAAATTCAACGAATTTCTAGCAGGAAGAAGCATAAGAGAAGCAATACTAGAACTAGAAGAAAAAATAGAAGATGAAAACAAAAACAACAATATTCCACTAAGAATAAACAACAAAATAGAATCAGAAGAAATACTAAAAAACAAAATAAAACCACTACCAACAGACAAAATGCCAATAATAATTGCAGGAGGAAGTTTTAACGCAAAACATAGGGAAACAAGGGTTACAGAACAAGGCATACAAATGTTAGAAGAATTAATTAAAAAAATTGATAACCAAAAGGCATATTTTGTAATAGGACACAAAGTTGAAGGATATGAAAAGGCATTAATTAATTTAACAAATAAACTACACAAAAAGTTTGAAATATATGCAATTATCCCTAAAATGATTTCAAAAGAAGTAGGGGAAAGACTGCAAAATAAATCAATTTCAGGAATTCGCATTTCCACAGAAAGTGAAGAGTTTGGAATTTATAAGAGTTTTAATTATGAGATTTTTGAAAGAAGAACTTCTATTGTTATAGCGTTTGACGGAAATTCACCAGTTTCTAATTTGGTCCAAGAGGCTAAAAATGGAAAAGGTAAATCAAGTATTTATGTGAATACTGAAAATTATAATTTACGAGTAAAGGCTAAGTCTTTACAAGGTTATGTTGTTCCATTTGATTTGAACGATACTGATGCTATTATTGAAAAGATTTTAGGAGATAATTTGGAAGTGATAAAATAATAGATATAAAAAACAAGAACATTTTGGATATTCCAAAATGTTCTTGTTGTATGTTAAATTATCACTACAAAGACTAAATTATATATCCAAAATTCTCCATTCTTTCTTTTTCTCTAGTAGATAAATCACTAAGCCACATAGCCAATCCATTAATATCAGCATTGCGTAAAAATTCGAAATACTTTACTCTATCATCTTTAGCAATTACAACAGGAGGAAAATTATTTTTTAACAATTCATAATTAATAAGTAGTCTACCAGTTCTACCATTGCCATCCTCAAAAGGATGAATTTTTTCAAATTCAATATGATATCTAGCAATTTTAGTAAAAATATCTTGTTCATCATGATTATAATTATATACAAAATACATCATCAAATTTGGTATTTTTTCAGGTTCTGGTGGAATATGTTCACTACCTTGTATAAACACTTGAACAGACCTATATCCTTCAGTATCTTTAATATCTTTATTTATAGTTTCATTTAAATTTTTAATAAATCTTTCATCAAAACCATTATCATTTTTTAAATTTGAAAAAACTAATTCCAACGCTTTTTTATGATTAATAGCCTCATATATTTCCCTAGGCTCTTTACCTTCAATTTTAAAACTATTATCATTATATAAAATAGCATATGTTTCTGCATAAGTAAGGGTACTTCCCTCAATAGCATTTGAATGATAAGTACTTCTTGTAATAAGATCTTGTAGATATTCATTATTGCTTAACACAAATTCTAATATGCCCATAATAATTCAACTCCTTTCATATAATTAACAATTTTATTATATAAGTTATAAATATAAAAAACAAGAACATTTTGGATATTCCAAGATGTTCTTGTTGTATGTCCCTATTTAAGGTTGGACTTCCTATGTTACAAAATATGGTCGAGGTGACAGGGATCGAACCTGCGACCTCATGGTCCCAAACCACGCGCGCTACCAACTGCGCTACACCTCGAAATCAAATTAAATAATCAACGCTTATATATAATAGCACATATTTTTACAATTTGCAATAGATTTAAGCAAAAAAAAACCAAAAAATTTTAAGAAAAATTTCAAAGACGTTACAGATTATGGACTGTGAATAACAACCTAAGACCGTGAAATACAACTTTTAAAACCATGAAATGTAAAAAACACAATTCACAAAATATGCAAACTGTGTTTTAAATATATAAAATTTAACGAAAGCCACCGCCGCCTCCGCCACCACCAAAGGAACCACCGCCTCCGCCGCCAGAAGAGAAACCGCCACCCCCAGAAGAATAACTTGAAGCTCTAGACATACCATTTTGAGCAGCATAATAACCATGAGACATACAATGATTAACAAAAGAAATATTATCATAATCATTAAAATGAGACTGTTCGATAATATCAGGATAAACATCCTTAAAGTTTTTAGCAACCTCTTTCGCAATACCCATTAACTGAGCAAAAATCAAATAATCCTCAAACAAATTAACCTCAATAGGTTCTCTACTAGCAATAAGAGAATACTCTTTCAAAAACTTTTTAAGACCAGCAAGTTCCAAAGCCTCTTGTTTCAAAGCAGGAGTAGCCTCATGTGTAGTAACAATATAGAATTTCAAATACTTAGTATCAACAACATTAATCAACCCCTCACTTTCAAGTTTATAACGTTCATCATCCATAACATTTTTGAACCAGCCCAAAATCATATCATAATTAGAATCACACCAGTTTTCAAACTCCTTCTTCTCCAAAACACCATCGCCACTAGCATCAGAAATCATCTTAAATAAACGTTGTTCAGTTTCATCAGTAATACTATCAAATTTACCTCTTTTTATAACTATAACATCACTATCTCTCTTAACCAAAGAACCAACTGACCTTTTTTCAATAGTAATAAGAGAATCTTTAAGCCATTTTAAAAGCAAAGCACCCCAAATATCAGTTCTATTCTTTAATAACTTGTATGAATAACCAATATAATAAGCCCTAAAAATATCACCATTACAAGGAATATCTCTAAAATACTCTATTTCACGATTCGAAATAGCGGAATCCTTCTTTATAGTTAATTTACTTTCTCCTTCTGATCTCATTACACCAAGAATTGTAAACAAAACAGTAAAAAATAAAGCAACCAAAAGTCCAATAATTGATAAAGCACCAACAAATCTATCACCAAAATCACTTCCACTTTTTTTAGCATATTTCTTAGCACCCTTTTCAGCCATATTAAAATAATACTCAAAATCATGTTTCAAAGAATTAGAACTACTGAAAGTACCTTGTGGAAACTTAACCAAAATAGTCATATATTCATTAGTATCTAAACGCCCAGCAGACTGCATCTCAATGTAGCCATCATAAACATAAGCAGTACCACCATAATTACCATAGCCCCAAACATCAACTGAATCTTCAATATCAAAATTAGAATGAATCTTAATATAAACACTTCCAATAGGATTTGAAAAATCTTTAGGAATAAGAGTCCAATATATCATTTGTGAATCTGTTAAATTAGCAACAAAATCAGTAATATTATACTTTACAGTATATGTATGACTACCATATTCGCTTATACCCCAACATAATTCAACACCATTTGAAACCTTATTTATACCACATTTATAAGCCTTATTTTCAAGAGAAGAAGATGTTGACCAACTAGATAAAGTTTGATATGTTGTGTTATTTTCAGATACAGAAAGATTTTTAATTGTTGAATTTCCTAAATTATAATAAGGATGATAAATTTCTGTACCTTGAGTCGCATTACAATCCCAAATTTCAGAAATCGTTGCATCACCGTTACTATTAACATAAATATCCATTGATATTTTATTAATACTATTCGCTTTAACACTTTTTGTTAGACCAAATATTGCAATACTCAGTACAAATACTGAGAATAGCTTTAAAAATTTTTTCATTTTTTGTCCCCCTTTATTTTGGTCAATTATTTCATATTTTTTGCTTTTTCACAATGTTTTTGAAATAATTTGTATAAATTTTTTAAAAGCCCTTGCAAATTATGCTAAAAGTCATTATAATATTAACATATGCACCAGTAGCTTAGTTGGATAGAGTGTTCGGCTACGAACCGGAAGGTCGGGGGTTCGAATCCCTCCTGGTGCACCAAAAAAAAGTAATGAAGAATAAAAAATATTCTCCATTACTTTTTTTGTGTAACTTAAATGATTTTTAAATTAGATTCATCTGCCTCAACAGACAAAGAACCATTAGAAAAATCATTTTTAAAAGTTTCAACCAACCCGTATGAGATTTTAGAACGTCCATACTTCTCAAGAATATCATCTTTCATATCATAAGTAAAACTACCATTTTCACCACAATATGCAGTAACAATAACTTGAGCAGGTTTTGTCAAAACCCAATAACCATTTCGTCTAACTTTTATAGAATAGCCCTGACGTAAATAGCAGTCAATTGACTGCCGATTTCCCTGGTGTTTAATAGTAGATGATGATTCATATCGAACACCAATCCGTTCTGCTTTAAACATATGCAGAACCTCCTTTCTAAAATTTTACAGCATTATACCATAGACTACATAATGATATAAGAAAAGAATGAAAAAATCAAAAAAATAAAAAGGGCACATGGCCCTTAAAATTTAAAATATTAAATTTTACCTAATAACAATATCATCTTGGAGTGTAAGAAAACCACACTCATAAAGAATTTTTGAGAGATGATAATAATTGCTTTTATCTGTAGAACTAGATAAGCAAATGATAGTAGCATAAGAACTAGAATCATTAATAATGTCATAACGCTTACCATCAAGAAAAATATAAGCAATTTTAGTATCAATATTAAGCAAAACATCCCAACAATCCGCCATGCAATTTATGGAAGAATTAGGCGGTATAGTCAAAATATTTATATCAGTAATACCACTAAATTGCTGGCTTGTTATAGTTCCCAAATTCCGATTTTCAATTATCTCCATATTGTCGTTACCTCCTAAAAAATTTTTATAAAAATATTCTAACATAGCAATAGAAATTTATCAAGGATTAATCACTATATAATATTTTAAAATTTATTAAAAACATTATATAGCAACAGATTCAGATAATTACAAATACATCACAGATAAAAAAGAACTAGATTAATCTAACCGAAGAAATCTAGTTCAATAAATAATAAAATAATATAAATATATGAATTTAAAGAAATTGTAGCAAAACCAAGCAAATAAGTCAATAAAAAAAGCAAAAAAACTCAAAAAAATATTGAAAAATAAGCAAAAAGGAAAATAATACCAAAACTACAAACCCAAATCAAAAATCTCCAAATCATCAAAAGCCGGATCATAAATATTTTTCCCCATAAAATCAAACCTAGAACCATGGCAAGGACAATCCCAAGTCTTATCAACATCATTCCAAGAAAGCAAGCAACCCAAATGAGAGCACACAGGTTTAACCGCAAAAATATTACCGCGAAGAATCCTTATAAACACCAACCTTTTGATTATTAACATCAATAACACCACCAGAATTAACAGGAATATTATCAAAAACCACAGAAGAATCTTTAAATTTCTTAATAGCAAGAGAATTAACAGACTCAGTAATCATATTTTTAACCTCAGTTCTATTTTTAAAAGGATGAACACGAGTAGAATCAAACACATATGCAAACTCATTCTCTTTACCCAAAATCATATTACACACAATATTAGCGGCCACATTAGAAGAAGTCATACCCCACTTATTAAAACCAGTGCCAACGTAAATATTATCCATCATGCTAGAAAAACGACCAATGTAAGGAATTTTATCAAGAGTAATACAATCGCGAGTATCCCATCTAAAAAGAACTTCACAATCAGGATATAACTGTTTAGCATAATTTTCCAAAGCACCATAAGTATCCGCATAAGAAGCAGGGGTTCCGGTTTTATGACCACAACCACCAAGCAAAAGGATTTTTTTGCCATTATAATTTGCAGTCCTAAAAGAAAAAGTTGGTTCAGAAGCAGTAATATACATACCATTATTTAACGTTTTCTTTACATCAACACCAATAACATAAGAAGAAGCCTGATACATCTTAAAAAAGTAAATTCCAGGAAAGTTTATAAAAGGATAATGTGAGGCAAGAACAACATATTTTGAAGTAACAATACCATTTGGAGTAAAAACATAAAAAACATCACCAATATGCTTAACATCAGTAACAGTAGTATTTGTATAAATATTACCACCATTTTTCAAAATACAATTTGCCAAACCACCTAAATATTTAGTAGGATTAAATTGGGCCTGATTTTTAAATTGAACGGCACCTGCAACGTCAAAAGGCAAGCCAGTTTTAGTAACAAAATTGGCCGGAAAACCTAAAGCATTTAGAACATCAACCTCTTTTTTAAACTGTGGAACTTCATCTACATTTGTTGTATAAACAAAATTTGATTGTCTTTCAAAATCACAATTTATTTTTTCGTCATCAATAATTTTTTTAATATTTTCAATAGCCTCTTCATTTGCCTGCAAATAATCTTTAGCAAACTCCTCGCCGTAAGTTTGCACTAAATAAGTATAAAAAAGACCATGTTGAGATGTGATTTTTGCAGTAGTGTGGCCTGTAGTTTTATGCCCAATTTCATTTTTTTCTATAATAGAAACATTTAGCCCAGCTTTTGATAAATAGTAGCCACAGGTCATTCCAAAAATTCCCGCACCTATTATACATACATCAGTATTAATATTTTTTGATAAACTTTCAAATTTACTATTATTTTTATTTTCAGTTAACCATAAAGAATTCATAAAAAATCTCCTTTTTATATTTATAAGAATTTATAAGAGTAAGTATAATAATTAAATCTTTGTTAGTTATATATTTTTGATTGAATTAAATTTTCTTTTTGAACATAATTAATGTGAGATAATAAAAAAATATAACTAACAAAAATAAAAACAATATAAACTTTTTTTAAATTTAAATCTATAACTATTATTTACTAAAAAAATTAATAAATACAAAAAAAGGTGGAAAAATAAAGATTAAAGTGATATACTAGGAAAAAACAAAAGACACAAAAAAGAAAGGAATGTGATTAAAAATGGAAAAAAGTTTAGAAGAAAAACTATTTCACAAAAAAGAAAACGGATGGAACACAGTAGACACAAGAAAAAAAGAAGCAATATTCAATTTTTCAAAAGACTACATGAACTTTTTAAATAAAGCAAAAACTGAAAGAGAATTTATAGTAGAAGCCACAAAAATGGCACAAGCAAACGGATACAAAGACATAGCAGAAATTGAAAAACTACAACCAGGAGACAAAATATACTTTATAAACAGAGGCAAAAGCATGTATCTAGCAATAATAGGAACAGAAAACATAGAAAACGGAGTTCACATTATTGGTTCACATGTAGACTCACCAAGACTAGACCTAAAACCAAATCCACTATATGAAGACACAGAATTAGCATACTTCAAAACACATTACTATGGAGGAATCAAAAAATATCAATGGACAACAATTCCATTAAGCATCCATGGAGTAATAGTAAAACCAAATGGTGAAAAAATGACAGTAAATATAGGAGAAGACGACGATGACCCAATATTTACAATAACAGACTTATTACCACATTTAGCACAAGAACAAATGGAAAAGAAACTAAAAAACGGAATAGATGGGGAAGACCTAAACGTTTTAATTGGAAGTATTCCATATCAAGATACAGATGCAAAAGAAAAAGTTAAATTAAATATTTTAAATATTTTAAATCAAAAATATGGAATAATCGAAGCTGATTTACAAAGTTCAGAATTAGAAATAATACCAGCATTTAAAGCAAGAAGTTTAGGATTTGATGCAGGATTAGTTGCAGCATATGGCCAAGACGACAAAGTATGTGCATACACATCACTTGCAGCAATGATGACATTAGAAAATGTAAAAAACACAGCAGTATGCATTTTATCAGATAAAGAAGAAATAGGAAGTATGGGAAATACAGGAATGGAATCACATATGTTTGACTTCTTTATATCAGAAATGTTAAACAAATTAGGAGTAAACAGACCAAATCTATTAGACAAAGTATTCTGCTTCTCAAAAATGTTATCATCAGATGTTGACGCAGGTTTTGACCCAATTTATGCATCAGTATCAGACAAAACAAATGCAGGATATGTAGGAAAAGGAATAAGCCTAAACAAATACACAGGTGCAAGAGGAAAATCAGGAGCATCAGATGCAAACGCAGAATATGTTGCCTGGGTTAGAAATGTACTAGAAAAAAATGATATAAAATATCAAGTAGCAGAACTTGGAAAAGTTGATATTGGCGGTGGAGGAACTATCGCATATATATTAGCAAACAAAGGAACAGATGTTATAGACTGTGGAGTACCAGTGCTTTCAATGCATGCACCATATGAAGTAACAAGCAAATTTGATATATATTCTGCTTTCGAAACATACAAAGCATTCTGGAAAGAATAAAAAAATAAGGATTGAAGGAAAATGTACCTTCAATCTTTTTTTTCGCTATTCCGTAAGTCTTTCAGCAAAAAGATAAAAAAATAGATAATTTAATTTAAAAAACTTGAAAAAAAGCAAAAATAAACTCAAAAAAATCAAAATAAAGTACAATAAAAAAGAGAAAGAACTTACGGCGTAAAGGCACAAATAAAAAATATACCTAATATTACAAAAATAAAACATTTTAATTACACAAATGAAATAATAAAAAAATAACCAAAAAAAACAAAGAAAAACGCTGAATCCGTAACAATAATTAAGATACAAAAAAAGCCAAAATCCCATCAAAAATAGGCAATTGAGATATGTGGAAAATTGCAAAAATAATCGAAAGATGTTATATTTTAAATACTATATAAGAGAGAAAAAAAGAAAAAAATTCACATAAATAAGCAATTTAACAAAAGCAAAAATGAGGGGGAAAAAAGATGAAAATAGCAGGAAACAAGAAAAAATCTAAAAGCCTTGATACTGTAGAGAGAAGCACTTTAGAAGAAAAGAAAAACAACAATTTTTCAAGCAAATTCTTGAACAAAAAAAGCGGAATAACAATGGTAGCACTAGTGGTAACAATAGTGGTACTACTAATTTTAGCGTCAATATCAATACAAGGAATAACAAGAACAGGAATATTCCGTGCAGCAGAAGACACAAAATTAGAACACAAAAGAGCCGCTATAGCAACAACATTGCAAACCAAACTAAAAATAAACCAAACCGAGCAAATAAGGGGAACAGATGAGGAAATAGTAAAAGCCACATACGAAGACGTCAAAAATGACCTAGAAGAAATAAAAAAAGCCGGAGGAAAAGACATAGAAGTAAGTGAAGTAACATCAGAAGAAAAAGACGGAAAAACAGAATGGTTCTTCGAAGTAAAAGTAGATGGAGATGTATATAAGGTAGGTCTAGACGGTTCAGACTACTTGGGAAAAGAAGACGAACTAGCCCCTCTAATTGAAATAAAAAAAGCCACTGCAACAACAAACACAATAACAGCAACAGTAACAACAAGAAGAAATGAAGGCGGAAAAATAGAATATTACATAAAAGAAAAAGGTTCACAAAAATTTGATTTAGCAGGAACAACAGACCAAAACACATTTAAATATACAAAATTAAAACAAGAAAAAACATATGTAATTGAAGCAGTAGCAATCAATACAAACGGAAAGAAAAAAGTATCAAAAGAATACGAAATAAAAACAAGTCTTGTACCAAAAATAGACTCAAATGAAATAAAATTTGCATCAGTTCCAAATGAATGGACAAATAAAAGTGTAGAAGTAACAGCAACACTAACAGTAGATGGACAAAACTTCACATTAACAACAAGCAAAAATTCAACATCAGGATGGATAGCATCTAACAGACAAATATTCACAGAAAACGGAACAATGTATGCAGCCTTAACAGACGGAAACAACTATGGTATAGCAGCTTCACACGAAGTTACAAATATAGATACAACAAAACCAATAGTAAAAAGTCTATCAGTAACAACAAACACAATAAAAATAACAGCAACAGATGAAGCAAGTGGAATATACTCATATGCAATATCAGAAAGTGAAACAATGCCAAAAACATTCACAAAACTAGATAATAGTACGCAAGTATTCAACACAGTAGTAGAAAATCTAAAACAATCAACCAAATACTATGTATGGGTAAAAGATGTAGCAGGAAATATAAGTGAAGTAGCCTCAACAAAAACAGGAACAGTACCAAAATTAACTGATGCAAACACAACAATTACAAAATCACCAAATGATTGGACAACACAAGAAGTAACTGCAACAGTAACAACAACAGAAAAAAATTATGCACTACAAACTAAAAAAGACAATGGAGAATGGCAAACAACAAATTCTCAAAAATATACAGAAAACGGAACAATATATGCAAGATTATGGGATGGAACAAATGCAGGAGAAGAAATATATAAACCTATAACAAACATAGACAAAACGGCACCAACAGCAACAAATATAGAAATAAAGAATGTAACACCTGCAGGATATGATGTATATGTTTATGGAGTAAAAGACAATGGCTCAGGAGTAAATAGAGTACAATTCCCAACATGGACAGAAGCAAAAGGACAAGATGACATACAACCAAATTGGCAAACAGGAGCAAGTTCAAAAGGAACAAAGCAAGCAGATGGAACAACATGGGTATATCATGTAAATATAACAGACCATAAAACAGAAGCAGGAGAATATAACACACATATTTATGCATACGATAATTTGGAAAATGGAAAATGTATAGGTACCCAAAAAGTAACAATACCAATGGTAAAAATCACATATGATGAAAACTACGTAAAAGACGGAACAACAAATAAACAAACAGTAGAAAAAGTTTATAATACAGAACTAGGAACACTAGGAACACCAACAAGAACAGGATACACATTTGCAGGATGGTTTACAGAAACAGCAGGAGGAGCACAAATTTCTAGCACAACAAAAACACCTGTAACAGATACAACATATTATGCACACTGGAATGCAAACCCATTAAACTTTGCAAATCAAACAATAAGCAAAACATTTAGTACAAGTGAGCAAAAAGCAGACATAACAGGGGCAAGTAATGGAACAGGAAATTATACATATACAGAAAAAACAGAAAAAAATTCTGCACAAAAAGATACAAATTATATAAGTATAAATGGAACAACAATAACAATAGCAGCCAACACGCCTGCAGACACATATACGTATGTAATTGTAGCAACAGACAACAACTCAAAAGTAACAAAAGAAGCAACATACACAATCAAAATAGAAAGAGCCAAAACTGCAAATGCAGGAGCATCAGACAAGACATATAATGGAACAAATCAAACAGGAGTAACAGGAACAAGCGTAACATGGACAGGAACAACATCCGCAATAGATGCAGGAACATACACCGCAAATGCAACACCAGATGCAAACCATGCATGGAGTGATGGAACAACAAATGCAAAAGCAATAACATGGAAGATGAATCCAAAATCTATAGCAGTAACATGGGGAACAACTACAACATTTACATATAATGGACAACCACAAGCCCCAACAGTAAGTGCAACAAGTGGAATAACTGGAGAAACAATAAATGTAACAAGAACAACTGGAACAAATGCAGGAAGTTACACATCAACAGCAAGCATAAGTAGTGTAACAGGTGGAAGAGCAAGAAAAGAAAATTATACACTAACAGGAAACACAAAAGCGTTTACAATAAATAAAGCAAATGCAACAATGACAGACCCAACATTAGCTACAGGATTAGTATATAATGCAAAAGCACAAAATCTAATATCAAAAGCAGGAAATGGAGCAGGAGGAACAATAAAATATGGACTAGGAGCAAATAACACAACTGCACCAACTACATGGAACACAAGCGTTACAGGAACAGATGCGGGAACATATTATGTATGGTCAAAAGTAGACGCAGATGGAAACCATAATAATGTAGGAGCAAAATATATAGGAACTGTAACAATAGCAAAAGCAACAGTAACAATACCAACAAGTCCAGTAAAACAATATACATATAATGGTAAAGCACAAGCACATGGATACACACTACCAACAGGTACTGCAATAGAAAACAACGGAACAACTGCAAGTGCAACAGATGCAGGAACATATAATATAGTACTAAAATTAACAAGTGCATCTAATTACCAATGGAGTGACAAAACAACAACTAACAAAACAATAAATTGGAAGATAAACCCAAAATCAGTAACAGTAACATGGGGAGCAACATCATTTACATATAATGGACAACCACAAGCACCAACAGCAAGTGCTACAAGTGGAATAACTGGAGAGACAATAAATATTACAAGAACAACAGGAACAAATGCCGGAAGTTACACATCAACAGCAAGCATAAGCAGTGTAACAGGTGGAAGAGCAAGAAAAGAAAATTATACACTAACAGGAAACACAAAAGCGTTTACAATAAATAAAGCAAATGCAACAATGACAGACCCAACATTAGCTACAGGATTAGTATATAATGCAAAAGCACAAAATCTAATATCAAAAGCAGGAAATGGAGCAGGAGGAACAATAAAATATGGACTAGGAGCAAATAACACAACTGCACCAACTACATGGAACACAAGCGTTACAGGAACAGATGCGGGAACATATTATGTATGGTCAAAAGTAGACGCAGATGGAAACCATAATAATGTAGGAGCAAAATATATAGGAACTGTAACAATAGCAAAAGCAACAGTAACAATACCAACAAGTCCAGTAAAACAATATACATATAATGGTAAAGCACAAGCACATGGATATTCGCTACCAACAGGTACTGCAATAGAAAATAACGGAACAACTCCAAGTGCAATAGATGCAGGAACATATAATATAGTACTAAAATTAACAAGTGCATCAAACTACCAATGGAGTGACAAAACAACAACAAATAAAACAATAAATTGGAAGATAAATCCAAAGAGTGTAGCAGTAACATGGGGAGCAACATCATTTACGTATAATGGACAAGCACAAGCACCAACAGCAAGTGCTACAAGTGGAGTAACAGGAGAAACAATAAATGTAACAAGAACAACTGCAACAAATGCAGGAAATTACACATCAACTGCAAACATAAGTAGTGTAAGTGGAGGAAGAGCAAAAGCCGTAAACTATGCACTATCAGGAAACACAAAAGCATTTACAATAGCAAGAGCAAAAACAGCAAGTGCAAGTGCATCAAACAAAACATACAATGGAAAAAGCCAAACAGGTGTAACAGGAGGAAGTGTAATATGGAGTGGAACAACAGCGACAATAGATGCAGGAACATATACAGCAAATGCTACACCAGATGCAAACCACGCATGGAGCAATGGAACAACAGGAGCAAAAGCAATAACTTGGACAATGAATAAAAAGACAGTGGCAGTAACATGGGGAGCAACATCATTCACGTATAACGGAAGTGCACAAGGACCAACAGCAAGTGCATCAAGTGGAGTAACAGGAGAAACAATAAATGTAACAAGAACAACGGGAACAAATGCTGGAAGTTATACATCAACAGCAAGCATAAGTAGTGTAAGTGGAGGAAGAGCAAATAAAGCAAATTACACATTATCAGGAAATACAAAAGCATTTACAATAAATCCATCAAGTACAGCCATAAAAGTATATTATCCAACAAGTGCTACAGCAGTAAGTTTAAAAACAGTATATAGAAATAAATGTTCATCTTCTAGTACAGTACTTTCAACAACAAATACAGGAACATCAAATAATGTTTTGGCATCTACATATAATGGTTTATATGGCTCATTTGGAGGATATGCAACAGCAGTTAATACAACAACAAGGGCAACAACTGCAATAGCAGGAATTGCAACAAGAGCAGAAACAACATACTATGTTGTAACAACAGGTTCAAACACATCATCGATAACAGCAACATTTAATTACTACAATGGAAGTGCATGGACATCAACAACAAAAGCAGGAACAAGAACAAATAATTATGCATATTATTGTACTTCAACAACAGCAGCGAAAACAGCAACAGCATATTCACATGGCTCAATTGCAGCACCATCAACAAGTGCAGGACCTTATAGTACAGCATATGTTGGATGGTCAACAGGTTCTAAGAGCATGAGTACAACATCTGTAACTACTGCAAATACAACATATTATGCAGTGTATAGAAGTAACGTAGCTGTAAAAGTTGTAACTGGTACTGCAGCAGCAAATGTAACATCAAAAACAATATATAGAAATGCAATGAAAGATGGAACATTTTTGTCTGAAAGTAATACAGGAACAAGTAATTTGACAACAATTTCAGGAGCATATAATTATGCAGGTTTAGCAACATCTACAGGAACAACAACATGTGCAACAATTACAACATGTGCAGCAAGTACTACAAGAACATTTTATACAGTAGGAAAAACAATTAGTAATTCAACAATTACAGTTACATATAAGTATCAAAATGGAAGTAATGACAAAACGGCAAGTGGAACTAAAACAGTTATAAAAAAATACTATGTAAATTCATCAAATCAAGTAACATCAAATAGTAGTACAACTAATCCACAATTTACAATGCCAACTGCAACAAAGACAGGATGCAATTTTGCTGGATGGAATACAAGCAACACTGCAACAACAGCGACATATACTGCAGGACAAAAGGTATCTATTGGAAGTTCAACTACGTTATATGGAATATGGATAATTAATGGAAGTGTTGGACTATCCGCAACAAGCGGTAGTACATGTACGGGAAAAGAAACAACATTTACAGTTAATAGTAATCCGAGCGGAGGTAAATTATCAGTATCAAGTGCAAATACAGGGATAGCAACAACTTCTATATCAGGCACCACAGTAACGGTAACTCCAAAAGCTATTGGAAGTACAACAATAACAGTAACAAGTGCAGCAAATAAGAATTATACAAGTGCAAGTAAGACATATACAATAACAGTAGGTAATCACAATGCAACGACAGGTGGAACGTTAAAATCAGCAGCTACATGTACTGCGGCAGCAGTTTATTATCATAAATGTAGTATATGTGGAAAAGGTTTATCTTCAACTTATAGTAGCGGAAGTGCCTTAGGTCATAACTATACAAGTACAAAAAGAATGGGATCATGGTCTTGGACAGAAAATACAGGAACTTGGTCTGCAGCCAATGCACAGGGAATGAAGACAGCAATGTTTAATAATGCAGGAACATATGCTAGATTTACATATACGTCTTATGGAGCACATACAATGAGAATATTATATTTTGGAGCACAGACAGGATATTCTTTAGATTTCTGTCTTGGAACAAGTACAAATGCAACAGCCTCTGGAGTGACAGGATATAGAGGATGGGCAGGAGGAACAGTACAATTATGGGTTGGTGGAAAATTAAATTCTACTGTAAACCATGGAGCCTCAGCAGGTAACGGTGTATATAATTCATATATAGATTGGGGCCATGGAGGTTCAGGAAGTTGGACATTTACAATTCATGCAAATTCACCTAATACTGGTGCACATCCAGCATCATGCATAAGATATTACTGTTCGAGATGTTCACATTATGAAGATAGACATGAAGAATACTAATTTTAAAATCAATTAGTAAAAATATTTTATATGGAAGATATTAGTTTTAACTAATATAAATCGAAAGGAACAAATATGAAGAATAATGAAAGACATTTGATTTACAACAAGAAAATAAAAATAATTGGAGCCATAATAGCAATTACAATTATAATAATAGCACTCGTCTTTATAATACTAAATAAAAAATCAATCAAAGCAGACCAAAACATCAATTATTTAGAAATATCAAACATAGAAGACATAAAAAAACAAATAAAAGAAGTAAAGGCAGATCAAGAAAAGACATCATCAAAATATGAATATATAAAGAAATACAAACTAAATAAAAAAGGAAAGCTAGGGGAAACAGAAGGAACATATATATACTTAAGAGAATCACTAGAAGACGTAAACATATTCAAAACAGAATATGAAGTAAATGACTCAAACCAAGTAGAAGAAACAATGTTAAAATTCACAACAATGTGTAAACAACAATTAGCACTAGACGAAAACACAATACCAGTTGAATCATATATTGTTGGAGAAGTAGAATCAAATGACCCAGTAACAGTAGCAGACTGTGTATACAAATATAAATTATTATGCACAGACACATATGAAGTAAAAGACGAAACAAACGAAGAAAATAAAAAAACATATGAAATAAACTTCTATATGGATGGAAACAAACTAGCATGTGAATTAGCATATGTAATAAAACAATAAAAAAGAGGGATTAAGGGGCCACCACCCCCAATCCCTCTTTTCATAATAAATTATAACTATTAATATAGAAAACAATAAATTATAACGGACTGTAACATAAAAAATTAACAATATTTATAAAAACCATTGCAATTACGAAAAGTCTGTGATATCATAATTACACTTTAAAGAAAAAGTTTTAAAATCCACAAATTTTTAAATCAAAAGTTTCAAAGTCCACTTAGGACAAAAAACAATTCAAAAAAGTCCAATTCAGGGCAATAATTCAAACAAATTTAAAGAAAAAAAGGGAGGTGCATAAAAATAAAAAAATATCATATTTACTGTAAAATAAATATTGACAAAGTAAATAAAGAATAATATAATTAAGAAAGAAGGAGTTATATGATAATATTTACATATGAAGATTATTTAAAAAACATTTTAAAATTAGATATTTCTTTAGTTTTTCTAAAAAAAGTATTATCAAAAGAAGACGAAGAAGAAGAGTACGAAGAAGAGCACACAACAGAATTTATGCTATGTGATGTCAGTGAAAAATACATTCTAGATTCACCAGATGAAATCGACGAAAAAAATAAAAATAACAATACAAAAGAACAGAACAAGACAAAAACAAACGAGAACATAATACAAAACAAAGAAGATGCCATAAAAGCAAGCAAACCAACAATAAATACAAAAAGAAACATAAGACAACAGCTCAAAGCCAGAAGAATAAACAACGAACATGACAAAATATTTAGAACAGTACTAGACAAAAAAACAGACGTATCAAAATTTTTAAACAAATTTCTTGGACTAAACATCAAAATAGAAGAATTGGAAAAATATAACAGTAGTTACATAGACCTAAAATTCAAAAACAAAGAAGCAGATATTGTATACAGAATAAAAGACAAAAACATCTTTCTATTAATAGAACACCAAACAAAAATAGACAAGAAAATGCCAATTAGGTTACATGAATATAGCACTGAAATTATGGCAAGTGCCATGGAAGAAAATAAATATAAATCAATACCAAGTGTAATACCAATTGTCTTATACACAGGAAAAACAAAATGGAAAATAGAAAATGAAACAATAGAAAAACAACAATTTTTCAAAGAGGTCAAATTAATAGACGGAGAATTCAACTTAATAGACATTAACGATTTTAGTAAAAAAGAACTACTAGAAGATGATATATTTATAACCAAAATGATGTTAGTAGAAAAATGCAAAGACGAAATAGAAATGGTACAAGCATTAGAAAAGATAGAAAACAAAATAAAAGAAGAAGATAAAAGTACATTTAGAAGAATAGTAAAAGAAATTTGGTCATTAAGAATAGGCACAGAAAACGCAAATAAAATCTTAGAAAAAATAGAGGAAGGAAGTGGTAATATGATGGCAGTAATGGAAATGCTACTAGCAGAAAACGAAAAATACATAAATATTGGAAGACAAGAAGGAATGAAGAAAGGTAGATTAGAGGGTGGCAAGCAAAAAATAAAAGAAATAGTACAAAAAATGCTTGCAGAAAATTTCACAAAAGAAATGATAATGAAAATAACAGGACTAAAAAAAGAAGAGATAGAAGAGATAAAATAAAAGAAGGAACTAAAAAGGTCCTTCTTAAAAAAATTAAATATTATCAAGTAAATCAATTACAGACAAAACAAAATTCAATTTATCTCTAGACAACTTACTAGCCTTTTTAGACAACTCCATCTGAGCCTCCAACTCTTTACTAACAATCAATTTTTCAAAAATAACATTAGGAGAAATTCCCAAAATATTCATATAATTAACAAGAGTCTCAACCTTAACTCCGCCAGTTCCATTCTCAATTCTAGAAATATACTTTACAGAAATTCCTAATTTTTCAGCAATTATTTCTTGTGTAAATTTATTTTTGACGCGGTACTCTTTAAAAACCTCGCCAAGAACTTTATCAATGTCAAATTTTTTTAAAGACTTCATTTTATACCTCCATATTACTTTAAATCCATTGTAATAAAAGTATATCAAGGCGTTTTAATAAATTAAACCAATTGGTAATATGAAATCATATTTGATATAAACCTTGGAAAATACTGAATTATAAAGAATAAAAAATAAAAACAAACAAGCAATATAACACTATTAGTTATACCCAAATCTGAAGATATATATTCATACAAAAAAATAACACCTATGAAAATCATAGATGTTATCTGGTGGGCCAAGAGGGATTCGAACCCCCGACCCCACGCTTAGAAGGCGGGTGCTCTATCCAACTGAGCTATTGACCCATAACGCTTGAACAATAACTATAATAACACAAAAAAATAATAATGTCAATGAAAAATAGCAAAAAAATACAAAAAATTTTGAGTATGTTACTATTCACAGATCATAAAATTATAACCATAAGCAATGAATTATAACTTAAAAAAAACTGAACACCATATATCCGTAATGTGAAATCTTTGTGAAAAACTTTACAACCAAAAAACAAAATGATATTATAGTAGCAACAAAGCAAGACAAAAGTCTTACGGAAAATAAAAATGTAAGGAGGAATTTCTCGTGATTGAAGTAAAAAACATCACAAAAAAATACGGAAACTTTACTGCCGTAGATAATATCAACTTCAAAATAGAAGAAGGTGAAATAATAGGACTACTTGGCCCAAACGGAGCAGGAAAAAGTACAACAATGAACATGATAACAGGGTATATCGAACCAACAGAAGGAGAAATAATAGTAAACGGATATGATATATCAAAAAAACCCAAAAAAGCAAAAGCACAAATAGGATACATGCCAGAAGGAGTCCCACTATATTCAGACCTAACAGTAAAAGAATTTGTCACATACATGGCTGAACTAAAAAAAGTAGACAGAAAAACAAGAAAAGAAAAAGTCGAAAAAATAATAGAACAAACAGGCCTAAAAGATGTAGAAAAAAAATTAACACGTAACCTATCAAGAGGATACAAACAAAGAGTAAGTATGGCAGGGGCACTAGTAGGAGAACCCAAAATCCTTATATTAGATGAACCAACAGTAGGACTAGACCCAAAACAAATAACAGAAATAAGAGCATTAATAAAAGAACTTGGAAAAACACATACAGTAATACTAAGTTCACACATATTATCAGAAGTAAGTCAAATCTGTAACAAAGTAATAATAATAAATAAAGGAAAAATAGTTGCCATTGACACGCCAGAAAACCTAGAGAAGAAAGTAGAAAGCAACAACACAACATATGTAACAGTTGAAGACACAGAAAACAAAATGGAAACAATAAAAGAAAAAATACCAGAAATAAAAGAAATCAAATTAATAAAAGAAAACGAAGACGGTACAAAACAATATGTATTAGAATCAGAAAAAGATGTAGATTTAAGAAAAATAGTGTTTAACGAATTTGCAAAAGAAAACATAACAATATTCGAAATGAAAAAAGCAGACACAACACTAGAAGATGCATTTATGAAATTAATAGAAGGAGGAGAAAAATAATGTGGGCAGTCATCAAAAAAGAATTTAAATCATATTTTTACACACCAATTGGTTACATATTTATTGGAGTATTTTTAATAGCATTCAGTATATCATTCTTCTTTAGTGTAGTAAGCTCTGGAAATGTAAACTTTGAATACATTTATTATACATTACCAACAATACTAGTTTTAGCATTTATAATACCATTACTAACAATGAGGTCATTTGCAGAAGAGAGAAAAACAGGAACAGAACAACTACTATTAACATCACCTGTAAGCATAACAAAAATAGTATTAGGTAAATTTATAGCAGCACTATTAATAGTAATAATAACAGAATTATGTACATTTATGTACTTTGGAATTTTATGCCACTACGGGGTACCAAAACTAACAACAACAGTTGCAACAATGCTAGGATTTTTATTATTTGTAATGTCATATATCTCATTTGGAATGTTAACATCAAGTTTAACAGAAAACCAAATAATAGCTGGAATAATCTCAATAGGATTTTTCATAATAACATGGGTTCTACCAGAATTCAATTCAAGTTTAGAAGGTTTTTCTTTCATAAATATGTTTTACAAATATACACAAGGACAAATTGACATAGCAAATACAGTTACATTTTTAACATTTACAATTACATGCTTATTATTAACAATAACAACAATGCAAAGAAGAAAAAGTGTAAAATAGTAATTTGAAAAAATCAAATTAATAACATAAATGAAAGGAATGGTAAAAAAGTGAAAGAAGATAAAAAGACAGAAAAACTAAGCAAAGAAGAGAAAAAAACAACAGGAAAATTAAGCAAAGAAGAAAAAAAGGCAAAAAAAGCAGCAGAAAAATTAGACAAAAAAGCAAAAAAGAACAAAGCCAACAACAAAAAAGAAAAGAAACCAAATAAATTTATAGAAATAATCAAAAAAAGATGGCTAATAAATGGAACAAAAACATTCTTATTAGTAGTAATAATACTAGCAGTATTCGTTGGAATAAGCGTATTAATGAAAAAAATAAATCCAACACCAATTGACCTAACAAAAGACAAATTATTTACACTAACAAGCGAAAGCAAAGAAAAAGTAAAAGACATAGACAAAGACATAAACATTTATTTTGTTGGATATTCAGATGATGACTCAACACTTGACCTAGCAAAACAATATACAAAAGTAAATGACAAAATAAAAGTAGAAGCAGTAACACAAGACAGTAGACCAGACTTAGTACAAAAATATGGAATCGAAACATCAAGCAATGGAATAATAGTAGAATGTGGAGACAACTACAAAGTACTCGCTTCAAGTGATTTATACACATATGACACATCAACAGGAGAATCAGTAAACGTAGCAGAAGAAAAACTAACAGCAGCAATAAGAACAGTATCAGTAGAAGAATTACCAAAAGTATATTTCTTAAATGGATATAGTTCATTTACACTAAAAAGTGGAATGCAATACTTAAATATGTATTTACAAAATGAAGTAAATCAAGTAGAAACATTAGACATACTATCAACAGGAAAAGTACCAGATGACTGCAACACTCTAGTAATAGCATCACCAGAAAAAGATTTTGACGACGTAGCAACAAATGCGATTACAGAATATATAAACAAAGGCGGAAACATCTTATGGTTAAACGCAGCACTAGCAAAACAAGTAGACTTGCCAAATGTTAATAAAATATTGGCTTTATATGGCGTAAAACCATTTGAAATAGGAATAATCAGAGAAACAGACTCAAGCAAAATGGTATCAAATTCACCAGACCTAATTATGCCAGAAATACAATATGCAGATGCAACAAACAAACTATATAATTCAGAAGGAGTTATATTTATAAATGCAACAAAAATAAATGTAGCAAGTGACGAAGAACTAGAAAGTCTAAACACAACAAAAACAGCATTAGTAAAAACAAGTGATAAGGCTTATTTTAGAACAAACTTTAAAAATCAATCAAATTCTGCACAAGACGGAGAAGAAAAAGGAACATTCTTAGTAGGAGCCCAATTTGACAAAACAGTAACCGAAGCAAATGAAGAAACAGACACAAAAGAAGTAAAATCAAAATTAATCATATATGGAGAAAATTACTTCGTATCAGACTATCAACTAACACAGTCAACACAAACTCCAATGGTAGCATATAGACAAAATAAAGATTTAGTTCTAAACTCAATTGCATACTTATCAAATAGAGAAGAAGATATCACTGTAAGAAAGAGTACTGGAGCAGTAACATATACTGCAACAGAACAAGAAAACAGAATTATCTTAGGAATAATCACATTTGTTCCACTATTTATAATTGCTATAGGAATTATAGTTTGGAGAGTTAGAAGAAGAAAAAAATAATCATAAAAATAAAGCAAGTCCCATAAAATAATATGGGGCTTATTTTTTATGAGTATTTTAAAAGTTGTATTTGTCATAATAGGAACATTGATAGGAGCAGGCTTTGCATCAGGCCAAGAAGTTTATATATTTTTTTATTCATATGGAGTCAAAGGAATATTAGGAATTATAATATCAAGTGGAATTATAGGATTTACAATATATAAAACATTGAAAATAACAAAAGAAAACAACATAGAAAACTACAAAGGATTTTTAGACAACTTTATAAAAAAAGAAAAATTAAAAGAACTAATAAACTCAATTATAAACATATTCATTTTAATATCATTTTATGTAATGATAGCAGGCTTTGGAGCATATTTAGAACAAGAAATAAATTTAAACAGTTTTATTGGAAGTAGCATTTTGGCCTTTTTATGTGTAATTCTATTTAAAACAAACATAAAAGGAATTGTAAAAATAAATGAAATACTAATTCCAATTTTAATAGCAGTAGTATTAGTAATACGGAATAGTAAATATTCAAAATATAGATATCAACACTTTGAACAACCATATAGTTTCACAAAAAAAAGAAAGTTTACTTCAAAATTGGTTTATAACAAGCATCTTGTATGCAAGTTACAACTGTGTTTTACTAATACCGGTTTTGATTTCCATAAAAGAGCTCATTTTAAAAAATAAAAACATAAAATACATTTCGATTCTTGTTAGCATAATTATGATTATTTTATTAAGTGTTATTTTTCTTTTTTTGATTAATGTAGACGTAGATATTAAACAGTTGCAAATGCCTGCAGTATATGCTATAAGCAACATTTGGCCGAAAATTAAGAAGATATATGGAATTATTATTTTAATTTCTATTTTTACCACTGCAATTTCTTTGGGAATGGGATTTTTAAAAAATGTTGTGAATAATAAAAGGGGTTTTAATACTATATCGATTTTGATGTGTATTAGTTCTGTTATTTTTTCTGGTTTCGGTTTTTCTAATTTGGTAAATTTCCTTTATCCAATTTTGGGAGTTTTTGGACTGATACAGATTATACAGATTTGTGCATATAAAAAATAATAGTATTATAATAAAATTTGTGTACTAAAAATAATAATATAAAAATAAAACAAGATGTAATATTTAAATAATATTATACCTTGTTTTAATCATCTTCTAAATTATTAATATCAAATAAAGTAGAATTAAAAAAAACATCAAAACTAATATCTAACCCTCTACAAATTCTCATTATTGTTAAAATATTTAAATTAGTATTAGGTCTAGTATTTATATTTGCTAATGTTGATTGTGTAATTCCACAGATTGTACACATTTTGTTTATTGTTATATTTCTTTCATCACATAATTGTTCAATTCTCTTCTGAAAAATAAATTTTGAAAAAATCCAAAAATATTTACAATAAGCAATATTAAATATCCTAAAATTTTAGAAAGGGAAAAAGGACAAACTGTTGTTAATGGTGATAATACATATAATGGTGAGGAATTAGATCACAGTGAACAAACTGAATTAATTGAATAGGATGAGACAATAAATGCAAAAGCAATCAAAGTGAATAATACTTGGTTTGGAGAAGAAATGAAAGAAGAACATTTTCTTGGCAAAACGGATTATGAAATGTTAATAGAAAAAAATGGATATTATTTATTATCAACAAAAGCACTTAACCCAAATTCTAGCGAAACAGGATGTAATTTCGATTTAATCTGGATTGCATGGGGAAAAATCCAATCAAAATTGGTTATATTCCAATTGGAATAGCAATAATATAAAAGCAAAATTTAGACCAATAATAACACTAAATTCAAGCGTTCAACTTGATAAAGTAAACTCAGGAGATGGAAGTTCACCTGAGAAGGCATACGCAATAAAATAGAAATATAAAAAAATAAAGAAGTTGAAATGTCATATTTTGTCGAAATTTTCTTATTGACAATTGACATAAAATTATGGTATTATAGGGTCATGCAATTAATTAGACAATTGCATGACTAATTTTTAAAAAAGATTTAATTCAAGCAACTTAGGGAGGACGGAGAAATAGTTTAATCAAAATACTAAAATCAAAGGATTCCATAAAAAATCAAAAAAGTAATAAAAAATAGTAAAGATTAAAATTCAAAAATAAATCTAAAAATATCCCAATATCATTA
>OGDY01000375.1_pt1 | contig 61184 bp, 75 predicted proteins | sample 1570341 | NCBI WGS metagenome assembly OGDY01 (sample SAMEA2581972, study PRJEB24529) | metagenome | biome: Human gut stool | place: China | collected 2011 | reverse complement strand
ATTCAGAACTGCATCATCCATCAGCTCCGCAATTCCAGCAAATATGTGTCCTACACTCATTTGTTATTACACAATTTCGTTAAACACAGCCGCAATAACAAGGACGTATCAGCCCTCTTCGCTGATTCCACCGTCCTCCATCCTCACTCTCCTCCCTGCCCTCCGTGCCACCCCCGCATCGTGCGTCACGAGCAGCAGCGTCGCCCCCTCATCAGTCAGTTCTGCCAGAATATCCATAATCTGCGCACTGCTGCGGCTATCAAGATTTCCCGTCGGTTCGTCCGCCAGAATGATGGGCGGGTGGTTGATGAGCGCACGCGCAATCGCCACACGCTGCTGCTGTCCGCCGGAAAGCTCGTTCGGATACGCCTTCATCTTATCCAGCATACCGACTTTGCGCAGCATTTCCGCCGCACGCGCCAGACGCTCCTGCTTCGGCACGCCCGCGTAACCCAGCGGGAGCGCCACGTTTTCCGCCACGGTGTGGGAGGAAAGGAGGTTGAAGGACTGGAAGATATACCCGAAGGTTTGGAAGCGCAGTCGGGCTTTTGCCTTGTCGGAGAGGTGGCGAACGTCCTGACCGTTGAGGGTATAGTGTCCTTCGGTCAGATTATCGAGCAGACCGATGATGTTGAGCAGCGTTGTTTTGCCGCAGCCGGATTTGCCGGTGATGGCGACAAATTCGCCCTTTTGAATGTTCAGGCTGATGCCGGACAGCGCGTGGACGGCGCTTTCGCCTTTTCCGTAGATTTTCTTTGCTTCTGAAAGCTGAATCATGGATTTGCTCCTTTACTCATTGTACCGCAGCACCGCTGCCAGCACGACATGCCGCTGCTGGTGCAGGAGAATCAGGGACAACAGCGCGCCAGCCACCGTGGCAAAGAGAATCGGTGCGGCAATCGCCTGTATGTTCCCATGCACGGCGACTTCTCCCACTGTGATATGAGGTGACGCAATCGCCCCCAGCACTGCGCCGATGACCCCCGAAAGCAGGAACGGAATCACCATCTCCATCACACTCTCGAACGCCAGCGTCGTTTCCGGCACGCCGAGGCAGCTCAGCACGGCGTATTCCTTCTTCCGCTTTGACCAGCACGTCAGCATCGAGCCAATCAGCCCAATCGACACCGCTGCCAGCAGAATCGTCGAGTACATCATAAAATCGCGCGCCTGATCGCTCGCGCGGTCTAAGCTGACGGTCATGCGGCTGTTCATCGGCAGGACGCAGTATTCGATGCCGGTCGAGTGATGCTGGTAGAGCAGGCAGACGATAGCTTGCGCGTCCGCCGAGGCAAAATCCGCCGTGAGGTAAACGCCCAGCGTGTCCGCCGCATCGAAATCCGCCATGTACTCCATCGGCACGGCGAACACGTTCGTCAGCGAAATGTCCTCGCGTGCGTAGCCGTTGCGCAGGAGGTTCTGGGCGATACTGCCGGGGTTCAGCGCGTAGCATTCGCCTGCCGTTTGCGCCCGCGCCAGTGCATCGGCGGCTTCGGCAGACAGTCCGACGGCGGATGCGTGGTAAATCGGCATATCCGCGTCGGCGAGGGTGATTTCGCCCAGAAGCGGCAGTGAATCACGCGGCGCGAAAATCAGAAAAATCTCCTTGAACGCTTCCGTTCGCGCGGATGGCTGAACGAGCGTGCTGTACCACGTCGCATAAACCAGTTCGGCGGATGATACTGTGCGGACGGCTTCGTAATCGTCGCGCGAAAACCCCGCATAGCCGTTTTGAAGCAGCCCGCCACTTGTCCGCTGCGTCCATTGGATGCGCGAAACGTTATGGTCGCTGATGTCCTCCCGCGCCCCCAGCGCCGAGGTCGAAAGAAACAGGTTCAGGCAGCAAGTCATCAGAAAGAAGCTCAAAATCATCTGGAGCATTTCCAGAATGCCGCGCCCCTTCCGGGACATCAGCCGCCGAAGCACCTGACAAAGTGCGAATCGCATGTTCTCCCTCCCTTACGCGCCCGAAAGCTGCTGCACGAGCGGCTTTGGGCGCAGCGCCGCCCGCGTCATCACGAGGCTGAGCAGCACCAGCAGCGGCAGCATTTCCAGCAGCGCCGCTGTTGACTCCTGCGGCACATAGAATCCCGACCCAATCGCGCGGAAAAATAGCGGCAGCAGCCCCCACGCAAGCAGCACGCCCGCGAACGCGCACATCAGCGTACCGCAAAAGAAAATCACCCTGCTGATGCACGTCCCGCAGAACAGGCGCAGCATTGCCCATTCGCGCGCCGTCCGGCTGGCGAAGCACCGCGCCGTGTTCGTCGTCTGCAAGGTGACGTACAGGAAAATCAGGAGGGCGAAAATGGTGTACAATCGCAGATTCGCCCGCTGTTTGTCCAGCGCGGCGCGGTTCGCTTCGTCCGGGTACACGCAGCGAATCATCCCCGTCGGAATCTCCGGCACGTTGCCGAAAATCACGCGTCCGTTCAGCTGATTTTCCACGTCGCGCCGCACATCTTCGCGGATTTTCCCGTCCGACACCCGCAAAGCGCACTGCATCGACGGCACGCCCTGCGGGATTTCACTGTCCTTGCGCCGGATGAGCGCCTGCTGCTCCATGTCCAGCAAGCCGCGCCGCACGGTCACGCGGTACGCCTGCCCACCGATGGTCAGCGTGTCCCCCTCCTGCACCGCAAACACGGACAAGTACGCCTCATCCAGCGCCACCGCGTCCGCCACCAAGTCCTGCCCCGCCAGCGCCAAATACGCATCGTCCACATGCGACACCCGCAGCACGCGCGACTCCGTCGGACTCATCACCCACTCGTCTCGTGTGTAAAACTGCGATTTTGCTGCAATGCCGTCATCGTCCAGCGCATCAAATGCTGCGTCAAACGCTGAATCGCACCACGCATAGCGGATAATGCGCTCCGGCTGCACAAACTGCGCATCCACCATGCTCATTTCCCGCGAAAACAAATCCAGCATGACCAGCATCATCACGCTGCCGAATGCGACGCTCAGCATCAGCAGCAAGCCGTAATACCGCCACTTGCGGAACGTCCGCACCGTCTCCCCGAAAAGAAACTTTGCCCGTTCACTGCGCATCATGGGCATTCTCCTGAACGCGGTAGAGCGTGCCGCTGCTGGTGGACAGAAGCATCAGCTGCCCCTTGCACCGCGCCAGCGACAGGCTTTGCCCCTCATACAGCACGTTTTTCTCCTGATTCGCCAGCATCAGCCCCGTCGAAACGTACTGCCAAGCGCTATCAAAGCAGTCCAGCGAATAAAACGAGCTGTTGACGGCATACCAGCGCCCATCCCCCGGCACGGCGCTCGTCGCGACATACCCATACGGCAGCACCGCCTGACGGACGAGCGCCCCCGCATCCAGCCGCCACACCGTCCCCGCGCCCGTCTGGTAGCTGACGTTCTCTTCCCCGGCGTACACGAGGTCTTCCAGCAGGTACACGTTTTCCTGATTCCACGTGAAAATCCCGCGGACGTTCTTCATCAGCGGCTGCGCCGTGCCGTCCGCATTCAAGCGCCAGACCGTGTCCGCGTCCTTATCATACGGAAAGAAGAGGCAGACCAGATAGTCCGCCCCGCAAGGCGCAACGCTCCTGACGAACGCCCGCTGTTCCGCGTTCACAGGCAGCGGGCGGGTGAAAACGGACGCGCCGTCAGGCGTGAAGGCTTGCAGGCGCAGATTCCCCTGCTCTGCGACAATGAGGTACTGCCCGTCCCACGCCATTGCCGCCGGCTGATACAGCTGTCCCGGCTGACTGCCTACACTGCCGATGAAGCCAAGAAATTCGCCGTCCGCATCCAGCTTCAAAATCTGATTCTGCTCCCGGCACAGCACATAGAGATGCTCACCGTCCGAGCAGATAGATTCCGCGCGGTACTTGCCCAGCTCCGTCACGGCTTTCAGCGTCCATTCTGGATTTTCCAGCACACGGCGGTTGAAAAATTCCAGCGGGCTGCCATCCGCATTCTGTGATGAGGATGCGCAGGACGTGCAGAGGAGCAGCATCAGCAGACAGAGCAGCAAAAACTTCCGATTTTCCTTGCTGCGCATCAAAATACGCCTCCTTTCGTTATCTACTCAGTAAATGCGAAAAGAGGCGCAGCGTTACAGCCGTATTCGATTATTTCCAGATAATTTTCAGCCCCTGCGCAACCGCGTAGGCGATTGCGTAGTCGCACGCCTCCACCACGAAGTATTGGTCGCCATACGACCAGACCAAATCCACCGACCCACTTGCCTGATACAGCACCGTCGCCACCGTATTGTGCAGGGAAACGTGGTCAATCTCCGCGCCCTTCGAGTTCAGGTTGATGCCCGCGCCTTTGCCGCCGATGTGGATTTCCATCCGCTCGCCCTGTTCATTTCGATATTCCAGAAAGCCGAAGTTTTCATCCGACACATACTGCGCCAGCGTGTACCCGTCCGGGATGTACGACGGAAAGTAGTTCGTTTTCCAATCCTCCGGCATCGTCGCTTCCGTCTCCGTCGGCTGATAGCGGATGTCCATGTAGGAGTCGTTCACCTGCATCACCAAGTCCAGAAAGCGCACCTGAACCTTGCCCGTGCTGGCGACGACAATCGTCAGTGCCATATTCAGCACCAGCACCACCATCGCCGCCGTTTTCAGCACGCGCACCGTCTGCTTCCAGAACCGATCATGGCGCTGCTTTTTCGTCAGCTGACGGTCAATCATTTTCAGCATTCGCGGCATACTCTCCGCCGCCGCATCATCCGGCGTGTCTATGTCATCCTGCTCCCGCTGCATCAGGCGGTAGGCGGCGAGTTCCAGCGCGGCGGCTTCGTAATTTTCCTCCGGCGTCCGCATTTTCTCCTGCTTCACTCCGCATCCTCCCTCAACATGTCGTAGAGCCGCTTCCGCGCGCGATTCAGCCGCACGCGCACATGCCCCTCCTGAATCCCCAGCACCGCCGCAATCTCCCGCGCACTGCGCTGCTCGAAATACTTCATCCGAATCGCGACCTGATCCGCTTCGGGCAGCCGCTGCATGGCATCCACCAGCGCGTTCATCGTGCATTGCTGCAAAATCCGCGCATCCGGCGCTGCCTCATCATCCGCAATCTGCGGCAGAATCGTCTCGCCGTCGTCTGCTTCTTTCCGCGATTTCCGCCTGCGGTGCAGCGCATACGCCGCGTTCTTCACCGTGGAAATGATGTACCCCTCCAAAACGTTACGCTCCAGCGTCCTCAGCAGCGAAATTTTGCGAATCAGCGCCACACACGCTTCGCCAACCACGTCCTCCGCGTCCTGCTTGGAGTCCGTCATCGCCCGCGCCACGCGGAACATCCATGCGGCATGGTTGATGTACAGGTGCTTCATGAAGTCGCGGTCGCTTTCGTCGGAGATGGTCAGAATTGCTGCGGGGAATAGGAGCATGGCGGTGTTCTTCCTTTCGTATGGGGGATGATGGGGGTATTATAGCATATTCGAAAGGGCATGTCTATGCTGCGAAAAGCAGTGATTTCAGTAATGGGCAAAACAGACTATGCTGTCTGTTGAAAGCTGAATAAAACATGAGAGCAAAAGAATTTACCGAAAAGAGCAGTCGACGTTACATTGATTTCGCGAAGGGGACTATTCGTGTGTACCGTCAGTTTGTGCGCATTGCGTCCGGGCTTGACAAGGGCAAAATGATGTACACGCCGCTAAAGAACGGCAAAGAGCGCACCATCACCCTGACTATAACCGCCTTGAACGTTCTTCGCGAAGCCAAGCGCAAGCAGAACGAGATGCATCTGCGCGCCGGAAGCAGCTGGCACAACGAGTACAATATGATTTTCACCCGCTCGAACGGTATGTTTGTCCGCTTCAAGACGCTGTACGTCCATTTCAAGGCGATTGTGAAACAGATGGGACGCCCGGAAATTCGCTTCCATGATGTGCGTCATACTTACGCCACACTTTCCCTGCAAAGCCATGTTGACCCTAAGACGCTTTCCGAAGCATTGGGGCACGCAACCGTCGCTTTCACGTTAGACGTGTACGGTCATAGCAATGCCGACATGCGTCAGCAAGCCGCAGACCAGCTGGAACGGCTCATCTGCCAGTATTAAAAAACAGCTGTCAAGAGGCAAGGCTGCTCTCCCCTCCCGACAGCTGTCTAAAACGCAACAATGGTACGTTTGATGGTACTTATGGGCAAAAAGAAAGCCGAAATCCTTGCATCTCAAGGATTTCGGCTCGTGGAGCATTCCTCCCCGCAGTCGAACATTTTTACATCATTGCCGGTCATCTATTTGGAATGGTTGCCACGATAGACCAAGCGAAAAAAGCAAATTTCTGCTCGCAATTGCAAAAGCAATGAGGAGAACAAATCAAATCATAACCAAAAGCATTTTTTGCTATATACCAGAATTGCTATGGCGCAAAAGCATGTTGCAGTGTATAATATCAGTTGCTGCCCCTACACATTGAAGAAAGAAGGAATCACCATGATTTGCCCGAAGTGCAAAAGCGCCAACGTGTCCGTACAGGTCATTAACCAGACGAAGCTGAAAACGAAGCACCACAACATCTTCTGGTGGCTTTTCATTGGCTGGTGGTGGGTGCCGGTGAAGTGGGTGTTCTTGTTCCTGCCCGCGCTTATTGTCAAGATTTTTGCACCGAAGCGCTACAAGACGAAGAACGTCGCCGTCACGATGTGTACCTGCCAGCAATGCGCGTACACTTGGAAGGCGTAAGAAAAAGCCGGGACTGCAAGGGGAAATTCTCCTTCGCAATCCCGGCTTTTCTTATGTCGGCCTGATTCTTCTGCCTATTGGCAATGCTCAATTTTCTCTGCCGCAGGATGGGCGGTTAGCAATCTCGAAAAGTCCGTATCAAGCCGCAGCGCTTCGATTTTGCTGTCCAGAATGTCAAGGAAGGTGACACCTTGCGTAATCAATTCAAATTCGCGAATGGAAAAATCCACGAGGACAAACCGTTTTTCTACATCTTCCCTGCTCAGATAGAACTTGCGAATCAACCCTTGTGCATCATTCCATCCTTTCCCTGTAACGCCATGATAAGAGAACAGGATGCCCAGACGATATGCAGTTGTCTGCATTAAGCAGGCAAACTTTCCGACGTAAGTAACGCCGACCTTCTTGCCATAGTTTTTGCATTCACCCAAAAACGAGGGATAATTGAGAATCAAGTTTCGGCTTTGTAGATATTTCCCCATAGATGTCGCTTCGCACACAATGTCAATTTCATTTGTGCCTGTCCGAACGTTTTGTTTGACTTCAAACAAGTTTCCGGAGTATTTAAGAAGCATCCGAACCAACATTTCCAATGCTTCACCTTTTTCCTTTGCAGTTGCGTTGCCGCCATTAAGCCCTTTTACGCAATCAAGCTGCTTGGAATACTCCGCTATTTGTTCTTCTGTCATTCGGCAAACGTTCTCGTTGCGCAGTTTGGAATCATCAACACTATCCAGTACACGAACAGCAGTATACAAATCCATGTTATCTGACATCGTGAATCACCTGAAAAATAATTCGGCTATTTTCTATCGCAGAAAATTCCGTTTCACAGCGTTCACAGATAATGCGGTCAGGAATTTGATTAAAGACTTCCACTTTCAGCGCTGAATAGCCGCAGCAAGGGCACACCATTTCATAATAAGACTTCAAGAAGCCCTCTTTCTCCATGTCGTGCATAATCCGATAACTGGTGCCAAGCGGACATCTAAATTTCTGGACTAACACAGCCGGATAGAGCCATTGTCCTTTCTTATAGTGCAGAAAAAAATCTTCTATGGAAGTACGCAAGGTCTTGTCGTCTACATAATTAGCAATCACGCGGTCTATTGGCGCTAATGTGTTCAATGACACGATCCATCCTCTCCCTTCCAATTAGAACAGCGTTATAGTAATGCTGGATTAGACCAAACCCGTTGTTACCATAGTTGAAAGTGAATTTGGCTCGCACGGATCTTGTCTTGATTTCGTTCGGCCATAACAGTTCAATCCACGGGAATTCGGACATTTCACTTTTTTCATAGACGAACTGATTCAAAGCATCCTCCAATGCAGGCACTTTTTCGAGGTCTGCATGATACTCCTGAATCAGCGATTTCAATTCCCCGATAAACGGCAGAACCCACTCTTCATTATCGCCGACTTCTAAGACGGCGCGGCCGCCCGAAGCCATATTCATGTATTCTGCTATCAGTTTTACCTCATCGTTGGCAGTCTCTTTCATGAAGTTCATTTCAAGAGGCACCAATTCTACTGCCAATTTTTCTTTGAGATACGCCCGTATCTTCTGAACAAGTTTTGAATAAAATCCTTGCTGTGTCTGGAAATACTGCTTTAACACATCAAAGCGCATTTCAATCAGCTGATGTTTCTGATGAAGCACCACAAGCACCGGGTATTTCAAAAGCATCTCTTCTCCGCTTTGCGGGTGAACAGCTGAAAAAACGAAGCAGAACTTCAGCATAACCTGTTCTTCCAGCTCACGGCGCACCGGAAGCGGTTCAGGTGCGTCATAGCCGACAATTCGTTCGCTTTCGTTTTGCTCGGCTTCCAGCGTTGGAATACCTTCCACCGCATGTTTAACCGTTTCAAAGTCATCCGCTGTGAAAACGGCTGAATAGCGATAATCTTTTTCGTATTCCCAATCTTCAAAGAGGCAGATTGCTTTTTCACTTTCAGTTAAACATCTTGCAATCTGCTCTTCTAACTTCAAGTCAGTCACATTAACGGCCGGACGCGCGTCAAACATGTCAACTTGCTGCACACCGTCGCAAGAAATCTTGTTCTTGGAAAACATTTCCCCAATGTGCTCTTTCAGCTTTGAATTATACAGCTGAACCGTTCCAACAAGACATTGCTTATAGTTGCTTAACTGCATAGACAACTCGCCTCCTTCTTTATCATCCCACCTGCATTATAGCATTATCCAGAGTGACTGTCCAGCATAAACGGAAATTGCAACGCAATTTTAATATTACGCTGTAATTCCTAAACAAATGTGAAACACCCGTGCTAAAACCACATCAGAAAAAGAGCCGGGACAGCCGCAGAGGATTCCTCCCTCCGCCGCCATCCCGGCTTTCCTTATGTCTCCTGATGCTCGTGCAGCGCTTCCCGAATCTCGTCAATCCGGCTGAACGCGGTCTGCACGTTGTTCTCCAACTGGAACATCCGCTCGACGACGGAGTTGTGCTTCTCCACCTTGCGCTCCAGCTGCTCCAAGCGGTAGGACAGCAGGGCGGTCGTCTTGCTGTTGGCGAAGTAGCTGCCTGCCAGCGTGCCCAGCAGGGAAATCACGGCGACGATGATGGTGTCAAGGTTCATGCGTGTGCCTCCTGCTTTTATGCTGCGGCGAAAATGTCATTCAGTTCACTGACGGTATTAGCGTCAATGCACTTGTTGTAAATTCTGATGTCCATAATCGTCCCGCTTACCATGCCCCAGCCGCTTCCCCAACCGCCGACATACAGCAATTTGTCGCCCGTTTCTGCCTGCGGATAGGTCAGCTTATTGCCGTAAATCTTGTTATTATCAAGGTAGAAGGTGTAGTCGTCGCCGTTTTTCGTCACGATAAACGTATGATAGCCGCTATCATACACGGTCAGACCCATCTGTTCGATGTTGATGCCGAAACCGCCAGCGTTACACATAACATTGCACTCCGGAAACTGCTTGCTGCTATTAAGCGTAGCGACTTTCAGTTGCGTCTTGCTGCTTGTCACTTCACAGAACATCAGCGTTCCCCACTGCGAAGCGTCAGTGGCTGTCAATCCGTCGGCATATTTCACTGCGATTGTCCATGCGTCCGCGCCTTCAGCAAACGGCTTGAAGCCGGTATTGATTGCTTTGCTTCCATTTGTGAGGACTTTTGGCGCTTTCAGCTTATAAGCCAGTTCGCCAATGCTGTCGCTTTCAACGGTCGGGGGAGTATCCGTCCCGCCGCTTTCCTCGGATGCGTTCAGCAGACGCGGCGCGACATACTCCCAGACAATCTTGCCGATTGCCATGTAACCGTAGAAGCTGTAATGGCAGCCGTCGCCGCTATCCAACGTCTTGGGAACACCTTTTACCAGTGTCCCGTCCCAGACGTTTGTTTCACCGTATAGCAGTCCTCTATCGTTCAGCTGGGGGAGCAAGTCAATCAGATGCCCCTTAAACGTTTCCTTCAGCTCCTGCACTTCCGCCGCTTCGTCAGTAGCATAGCCTTTGCGTTCCCTCGCATAGATAATCAGATAATCCGCCGGGGCAACGTAATCGACGCATTTCTGCAATTGCGCAACGTAGTCGCTGAAATCAAGATTTTTGCCTTCTGCATCCGAACCGTAGCCGCCGTTTGCGCCCATCCAGAAGATGTGCAGCCCGTTTCCTTTGTAATGTTTCGCACCATAGGTAATGAGCTTCGTTCCTGCGGATACGACCACCGGCAGACCATTGTCGAGCCGCCTGAGCCGGATACTCAGCCCATCAGATGTGTCCTTTGCATAATCACGGAAAAGGACGCACGGCACATCGTTTACATAGCAAGGGTTGATTCCGCAGTCGCCGTATTTGAGCAGTTTTCCGATTCTGCCGCTTTCGAGCGTCATCCCGTCCGTTGTGTTCCCAACAACGACGCTTTCGCTCGAACTGCCCGGAATGGTACACGCTGGAAGGACGATTGCGTCCGCACCCATACGCGCCATGATTGTCGGCACGTTGTCAGACAAGATGCCGAGGTTGACGGCGTTGCATCGCTCAGCCAGCACTTGCGGATAGCTGATGAGATGCCAGCCGTTGGCGTTGCCGCCGACGCCTTGGGTCAGACTGTCGCCCCAGCAATAGACCGTCTTTTGCTTTCCGCCTGTCTGCGGTTTGACCTCGCCGATGCGCTGGTTCATAGCTTCCAGCGCGTCATGAATCGCCCCTCTGATGTCCTTGCCATATACGCCCGACGCAATGGTGTCCAGCAGCGTCTGGAAGTCCTTCGTGCTTTCGCTCATGCTTTCGCCTCCTGCGGCTGATTCACCGCCTTTTGCAGCACCTGAATGCACGCCAGCAGCGCGTTCAGGTTGCCCGCGCCGCGCGTTTCCACCGTGGACAGCGCGTCAATGACGGCTTGCACGGTTTGCTTGCTGATGGTGATGGTTTCCATAGGCTTCCCCCTCCTTATTCCGACGTGCCCGCGCCAAGATAGCTGATTTCCTTCGTGCTGTAATGACCGCCCGCGAAGACCTGCACGTTCGTCAGCACGTTGATGGTGTTTTCACCGCCCTCCGGCGTTGCGTAGGTGATGGTCTGCGACGTTTTGGAGACGCGCAGGGCGTCGCTGATGCCCGTCACGACCGTTTGCTTCTGCCAGCCGACGGTGCTCTTACCGAGGATGAGCACGTTGGCGGTCACTGCGTCCAGCGAAGCGATGCCTGCACTCAAAGTGCCGGTGCTCAGTATGCCAACGTCCACCGTCAGACCTTTCAGCCACGAAACATCCGCCTTCATGGCGGACAGCTCCGTCGCCGTCACATACCCCTCCAAATCAATGCAGTTCGCGCTGATTTTGACCGCGCCCGCCGTCTGGTTGATGGTGGAGACAAGGTCGTCTTTGCTGACTTTCGAGGTCAGTTCCCCGGTAACGCTGTTCAATGTGAGCTGCACGGTGTTGATGGCTTTCGTGTTGTCGTCCACCTTCGTCGTGTAGACATCAATCACCCCGTCAAACAGCAGCAGGTGCGTGTTCTGGTCGCTGACAATCTGCCGCAGGTACTCCACCGACGTGTCTACGACCTCCACCGCTTTGCTCGTCGCGGCGGTCGTGCTGGCCATGCCCGTCTCCGGCGTGCCGAATGTGTACTCGGACTGGTCAGGGTTCACGAGGTCGAGCGAAATTGCCGTGCAGGTGTATTCCGCGTCAATGCCGTGGGGAGGGGAGATGACGCGCACCTTGTCACCGACGTGGAACGATTCCGCATTCACGTCCAGCAGGTGCAAATCCACCGCACTGATGGTGATGGTAATCGTCTCTTTCAGGCGCTTATGCAGGTTCTCTTTCGCCATTTCCAGCAGTTTTGTTGCATCCTTCGTGTCGAACTCCGTCACGCCCCAGATGCGCCCGTAGAGGGCAATTCCGGCGGCGTCCTCGATGTAGTCCTTGCCGCCATTGACGCTCGCGATGGTGATTTTGCTGTCGCTCTGCCCGGCGTAGGGAATCAGGCACGTCACGACCTCCGACGCGGAGACGTACTCGGACAAGTCCAGCAGATTCTCCCCGAAGCGGATGACTTGCCCGCAGGATGTGCCGCTTTCCTTCGTCCAGTCCAGATAGCGTGCGCCGTCTTCGTGGCGGATGCGCAGGAAGCCGCCGTGGATGTCAATCAGGTTGTCGCTGATTTCGTCCCAGGTGTTGCCGTAGCCCGTGTTCTCCACGCTGGAAAGCGTCTCGATGTCCACGTTGCCGATTTGGAACTGCTGCGCCTCGCTGACGGCCTCGTTGTGCCGCGTCAGGTACAGGCGGAACAGCCCCGCCGCCGTGCCGTCGTAATCCGCCAATTTGTACGGATGCAGAACGCTGTCCACCAAGTAGGTGAGTTCGCCCTCGCAGGTGACGGTCTTCTGGTGGTAGAAGTCGGTTTCCGTTTCCAGCACACGCCCGCGCCAGATGATTTCGTCATCCTGCCGGACGTCAATCCGCGTCCGCATTTTGTGCAGCGCGCTGTACATCGGGTGCTCCGGCAGCAGCACGAGCGTGAGCGTTCCGGCGGCGTTGCACTGCGTTTCCAGCACGGGGGAGAGGACGGAAAGTTCCTCGTCCCCCGGCGAATAGAGCAATGCGTCGTCCGCATAGATGGTGTACATTTACAGCCGCCCTCCTCGGTAGTCGATGGATACCGTGCCATTCCCGGTGAAAGTCAGCACGTTGTCGCCCTCGGTGATGCAAATGCCGCTGATGCGGTTGCTGCCCGCTGTCAGCGCGTATTCCTTGCCGCCGAACGTCGCCGTCATCGCGCTGCTGACCGTGATGGTCGGGATGCACGGCCGCCTTGTGCCGGGAATCGTCAGCGTCAGCGTGCCATCCACCGGCAGCGCCTTGTAATCGCGGATGATGCCCGTCTCGAAGTTGAAGGTGTCCCACAGCCAGTCATCCAGCGAACCCGTGATTTCCAGCTTGTACGGGTCGCAGACGGCTTTCAGGCTGATGGCGGCGGTCTTGCGGTCGCTCTCCAGCGCGTTCACGGTCACACGCCCGGTGTAGGAGTAGCCGGGGTCTTCATCGAGGATGATTTGCATCCGCTGCCCGTGCAGGGTGTCCAGTATTTCGGAATACAGCGCATCCCAGCGGTTCCGCGCGTCAATGACGATGAACTCCGCCGAGAAATCCCGCGTCTGATAGCCCACGCGCCCGGTCAGCGCTTCGGACAGGTCAAGCGCGCCGTCCAGCCCCGGCACATCCACATAGTTTGTGCGCACCTTCGGCGGCGCGATGGTCGGGCGCGTTTTCGGCAGCAAGCCCCAATCGCGGTAGGTGTGCTTGCCGCCCAGCGTTACCCCGTAAATCATGCGTTCCGCCCCTTTCGCAGCGCCATCCGCCCCAGGCGCTTGTCCATCTTGCCCGCCGTTGCGCCGACAAGAACGCCCGTGTCCAATACAATCTGCTGATTCATGCCGCCAAAGCCGGTTTGAATCGCCGTGAGCAGCTGGTCGAGCTTGTGTTCCATGCTCTTGCCGACGACGTCATTGACCGCGCTCCTGACGTAGCTTTGCAGGACACCGATGGGCGCAACGGCTTCTGCCCCGGCTTCACCGACGAGGTGATAGCCGCTGTGCGTGTCAAAGAGGGTGGGTTTGGAGAAGACTGCGCCGGAAGCATGGGTAAAAAAGCTCTTGATTACCTCCCAACCCGCGTTACGCATTGCGCCGCGTCCTTCGGGCGTACTGATGACTTGCTGGTAGTGGCTGTCCGGGTTAAGTGGATTCGTTTCCGGGTTCGTCAGGATTTCAACGGTCTGCTGAACCGTTTTCCAACCGACGGTCAGGTTCAGCCCCTTTGTCGCCCTGTCCCATGCGTTCTTCACTTGCTTTGCGATGTTGAACGGGTTCAGCAAGTGCCACATAATCGAAAGCGCACCCCCGATTTTTGTCTTGACCTCTCCCCACCATTTGGTGACGGCTTCTTTCGCCGCCTCTTGGTCATCGCCAGTACCCAGCCCGAACACAATGGTCAGCAAGTTGCCGAACAGTGCCTTAACGTCTTCCCACCAGTTCTCGACGGCTTCTTTCGCCGAGGTGAATGCGTCGCCAATTGCCTTGAACGTGATTTCCAGCGCGCCACCAACGTCCGTAACAACTTTGCCCCACCATTCTTTGATGTCCGTGACAAGCTGATTCCACGCCGTCGGTATGTCAACGCCGAACACGCCGACGAAAATGCCGTCAATCAGCGGAAATGCGATATGCTCCCACGCCCAGCTGATGGCGCTGCCGATGCCCTTCATAATGTCCGGCAGATTCGTCACGATCGACCGCAAACCGCTGCCGATGGCCGTTCCCAGCCCCTTGAAGTCAATCTTGCCGATGAGGTTCTTGAACGTCTTCAGCAGCGACGGGAACAGCTTCTTGAGCGCGCCGCCGATTTGCTTGACGACGTTCGGCAGCACGTCGATGATGCTGCCCAGCAAGTCCGGCAGCACGTCCGCCAGCCCGGTAATGAGCGTCGTCGCCGCCTCCACCATGCCCGGCAGGATGGTGTTGATGATGCCCGGCAATTGCGGTCCCAGCGTGGAGACAAGCGTCTGCACCGCCTGCACGAGGCGCGGCGCCATCGTCTGCAAGCGCGGGACGATGTTCTTTTGCGCCGCCGTCAGGACGGTTTCGGACAGGTTGCTCACGAGCTGGTCAATATCCTGTTCGCCATCCGCCAAGCCGGAGAGCAGGTTCTTCCACGCCGCTTTTGCCGCGTTGACCGAGCCGGAGATGGTCTTTTCAGCTTCTGCCGCGGTCGTCCCGGCAATGCCCTGATTGTCCTGAATGACGTGGATGGCTTCGATGATGTCCGAGAAATTCTCGATTTTGTACTTCACGCCGGAGAGCTTTGACGCATCCGCCAAAAGCCGCTCCATTTCCTTCTGTGTGCCGCCGTAGCCGAGCTTCAAGTTGTCCAACATGGCGTAGTTCTGCTTGCTGAACCCCTTATACGCGTTCTGAATATCCTCCATGCTCGTGCCGAAGGTATTCGCGTTGTCCGCCATGTCGGTAATCGCCAAATCGGCATACGCGGCGGCGGCGACGGTGTCCTTGCCAAGCGACGAAATCAGGCTCGCAGAGAAGCTCGTCACCGTGTCCATGTACTCGTTGGCGGACAGACCCGCTGTGCGGTAGGCGTTGCGCGCGTATTCCATCACGAGGTTCTGCGCGTCGTCGCCGAAGAGCTTCTTCACGCCGCCTTCCAGCTGCTCATAGCTGGCGTAGGCGCTCATGGCGCTGCTAACGAGCTTGCCCATCGCGGTTGTTCCCGCCGCAACGCCCGCGCCGATGACTTTGCCCATTTGCAGCGCCGCTTCGCCCGCGACCTTGAAGCCTTTGCCCAGCACACTGCCGACCTTCTTGCCCGCCGCGCTGATTTTGGCAAGCTGCTTCTCTGCACCGCCGGTGTTCAGCGCAATCGTGCCGAACAGCTCAAAGATGCTGCTCATATCGTTCCACTCCTTTCTCCCGGCGGCACAAAGCCGTCGAGCAGATTCTTGCTGTGCTGGATGTCCTCCGGCGTGATGTCCGGCGCGTCAATCGGTGCAGACGTGCGGTATTCCTCCAGAAACTCGCCGAAGCCCTTGTCGAAGCACCGGTGCAGCCACACCTCCCACAGCAGCTTCTCCTCCGTCTCCTCGTTGTACATCCGAATGCACTGCCGGATGAAGTCGCACAGCCGCCCGCGGCGCAGCATCCCGTCCAGCAGGCGCATCGGGTCGCTGTACCGCCGGAAGAGCATATCGACGAGCTTTATTTCGTCTGCCCCAAGCGCTTCATCAGCCGCGTAAAAAAATCGCGGAAATCCTCGCTCGCCATCAGGTCGAACACGGCTTCGGCAAACACGCCCATATCCAGCGCAGCGATTTCCGCGGGCGTTTTGCCGCTCACATCCGCCAGCAGGGTGTAAATCTCGTTCTTGCAGTCCGGCAGGCGCGACAGCAACTTGTCTGCAATCGTCAGCGCGACGGTCACGCCGACAGTCTCGGCGCTCTCGTTGCCCTCGCGGACGCGCTGGATGGTCGTTTTCCCCGGCAGGGCGGCGCGCAAATCCTCCACGCCGATTTTGGAGAGGATGCGCATCATCGTGAACAGGTCGTCCGCGCGCAGACGGCGCAGGGTCAAGGCTTCGTTTTCCATCGTGATTCCTCCTTGTTTACGAAAAAGGGGAGAAAAGCGCGTGGCTCTTCTCCCCGGTCTGTGATTGTTCGCAGGGGTTTTGCGCCTGCGGGCGCGACCAAAGGGCTTTGCGGTCGCCCTTTGGAAACCTTCGCGTTCCCCCTAAATGCTGCTGGTCTGTATTGCTGCAATGGGTTATGCGGCTTGCTTACGCCGTCGCTTCGGCGGTCTTCGCTTCCGGCATCTGCGTCACCACGGCGGCGTTGGCTTCCGTCTGTGCCTGCGTGGTGTAGGTGCTGTTCGGGTAGTAGATGTGCCACGGCAGCGTCTCGCCGTCGCTGTCCAGTTCGGCGTAGCACTCGAACGTGTACGTCCCGACCGTGCCTTCCTTGCTCTTGTGGTCGCTCTCAAAGCCCGACGTACACAGCGCATTGTCCAGAATCGCGATGATGTTCCGCCCGTCCATCGTCTTGCCGACAAAGGCGATGTTATCCCAGTAATCGCCCGCAGCAATGTCCGCCTTGTCCTCGATGAGGTCAAAGCGCGTGTCGGTGGTCGCCGCCGCGCTTGTGCCCAGCGTCGCCGCTTTGAGGATGTCCTCGGTCAGCTCAATCAGGTTGATGTCCATCGCCGCCTTGCCGCCGGTCTTGACGTCCAACCCCTTCGTGTTCACATACACGCCGTCCACTTCGACCTTCGTGATTTCCGGCGTGATGCTGACTTTCGAGCCGCCCGACGTCGCGCCGATGAGCGATTCGGCAAAATTCCACTTGCCGTCCGTGTACTTCAAGCCCTTGTGAATCGTACCCGCGCCAAAAACGATGTTCTTCGGCGTGGTGCTGCTTGCGCCGCTTCTGCCTTCCTTCGCCATTATTCGTTCACTCTCCATTCTTTGATGTTCAGATTGATGCTGATGCGCCGTGTCGCGCCGTCGATGTCGGTCAGTGCCGTTACGCCCGCAAAGGCGATGGCGATGCCCGACCCGCTGGACGTCAGCCCTGTCCAGCCGTAATCCGGGAATCGCGCCTGAATCGCCCGCGCCGCCGTCATCAGCGCATCAAGCCCCGCACGGCTGTATCCCAGCAGGGTCATGGTGCTGTCCTCGCGCCCGTCCTCGGTGAAGCTCTCCGAATCCGCCCACTGTCCGACGAAATACGTCTCTGGCAGCGGATGCGCCCGGTACTGCCCCAGCGCGTAGGGCAGTTTCATGTCCTCCATGGCACCCCGGAGGATGGTCAGTGCTTCCTGCGTCATGTCATTTCCTCGCCCAGAATCTGCTCTGCCATGCGGACGATGGTGTTCTTCTTCGCCGCGAATGCCTTCTGCAAGGTCAGGTGCGCGTCCTCGCCGTTGGTGGCGACGGCGGGCAGTCCCTTGCTCCGGAGATATGCGACGGCTTCCTCCGCCTCCTGCTGGCTGTCGTACACGCGGGAGTTCTTTTCGCCGCGCGGCTGACCTTCGATGTACACCCACCAGCCCTTGCGCCCGTCGCCGTGGATGGCGTGACTGCCCGTGCCGAACTCGTTCCAGAACGATTCTTCCAGCGGACTGCCAATCTGCGCGGTCATGGCGTTTTCATCCACGGAATTGCCCCACGAGCCGCGAAGCTGTTGTTTCTTCGGCGACGTGGTGCGGATGGTCTGACTTGTCACCTCGTGCGCCGCCTCGATGAGGAAGCGTTTCGCCGCGTCCTTCATCTTCGCGCTGACCTCGATGCTGTAATCGCGAAATTCAATCGGCATGGGTGCTTCCTCCCGTGAATTTCAGGTAGATTTCGAGCTGTGAGCCGCTTTGCATCTCCATCGGGTTATCAATCAGCAGCACATCATAGCACTTCCCCCGGCAGACAAGGCGGCCGTTCTCCGCCGCAAGCTCCGCCGGAAGCTTGGTGTAATCCGCCACAAAGACGTGTGTGCTGTCCTGCACCTTGGCGTTGTAGACGGTATACTTGCTGTCGCCGCCGGTCAGGTCAAGCCAGCCGGTCAGCGTCTTCAAGTCCGCCCATGTGCGCACCTGTTCGCCGATGGCGTTCGTCTCCGTTTCGCTGATTTGCAGCGTCGCGGTTACGTTGCCGCCGATGCCCTTCATGTCGCCGTCACCCCCTGCCCGAAGCGCGCCTTGATGTACGGCGTGAGGAAGCCCATCAGCGCGCGCGGGAAGCCCATGACGGCGTTTTCGCCCGTCAGGTCGAAGTAGGTGACAGCGTGGCGGGAAATCGTCTCCGATGCCACGCCGACCTTATCGCGGTTCTCCATCTCCCATTTCAGCAGGTTGATGACGCCCATCTTCACGTCGTCGGGATAGCGGACGAGCGTCGCGGTTACGTCGATTTCGTCCTTCAAGCCGCGCTCTGCGACCGTAAAGGCGAGGTCATCCGCGCTTTCGACCGTGTACAGCCCATTATTGAGCAGGGAGAAGCTGACTTCCACCGTGTCGCCCGTCGAGAAGGGGACGAGCGCATCCCCAAGGAAAGTGCGCCCGACAATGTCCCCCGTCCAGCGGCAGGCGCGGAGCTGGAAGTTGTTGTTCGTGTACGCGCGAATCAGCAGCTCAAAGCCGCGCAGTTTCGCCGCCAGCAGTGCGTCATCCGCATCCGTTTCCAGATGCGTCCGCAGTTCATCCATCGTCATCAGCACGGCGTTCACCTCCCTTCTTGCGCGGATTATTTCTTGAATTTCGCCAGCACGACCTTCGCGCTGTTGGTCAGCGCAACGCCGTAGTATTTCGCCGCCGTCACGTCGGTCTGCTGCTTCTTCGGCAGCCACTCCGCGTCCACCTGAATGTCCTTCTTCAGGAAGATGGTCACGGCAGGAAGCTCCGATTCGGTGCACTCCGTGTCCGGGGAATCGGGTTCGAGTTTGATAATCGGGCAGACGTAATACTGCGACGCCGCCGCGACCGCCTTCACCTTGTCGCCCGCCGCCAGCTCCACCGACGGGTCAACCTTCGCCTGATATTCGGCAAGGTTCGCCGCGTCGATGGTCACATCGCCGGATTCGTTCTTCTCGTGGGTCACAAGGCGCACCTTCTTCGACTTTTTCACCCACGCGCCCGCAATCTTGCCAATCGCGCCGTTCACCGCCACGCCTGCCGTGAACTTGTCGGCAGAAAGGAAGTCGCTGTCCTTGAGCAGCGTCGCCTCCTGCGCCGGGTGGATGAAAATCACCTTGTCGATGCCGTCCTCTTCGTCCTCGAACTTGGCAATTGCGTCCACCAGTCCGCCATAGGCAATCGCCGCGAGGGTGGAAGCCGCGTAGACGTTCTTGCCCGTGTACACCGCATCCAGAACGTCGTTGTCCACCTTGCCCGCAATCGCCTTTGCAAGCTGGGTTTCCGCCTGCGCAATCGGGTTGCCAAGGCCGCTGTTGACGGCTTCCTGCGTGATGCCGACCGCCTTCATCGCCTTCTTAATCGTGAAGGTAGTCGAGGAAGCCGTCAGGGTGCTGAGACCCACCTCCGCGCCTTCTGCCACGTTCTCCGCATCGCCGATGTAGTTCCAGCTCGGCACGGTTTTCGTGTCGCCGGGGACGCCCACCAGCGTCGTGTCCACCTTCGCATAGGGGGTCAGCTTCAGCTGCGCGCCAATCATCGCGCCCATTACTTCGGGGTTAATCAGGTTGTTCAGCTTGGTAACTGCCATTTATTTTTTCCTCCTCATTATCATTTTCGTGACCTCACGAAAATGGTCTGCGCCATTTTGTTAATGTCAACAAAATGGTGTCATTTCTCCGCCGCCATCGCTGCGCGGAAGGCTTCCGGGTTCTCCTCGAAAATCTTCTGCCGCTCTGCGTATGGTTTCTTGAGAATCTCGCTCCGGCTGAGCGGCGCGTGTCCCTCCTGATCCGGCAGACGGTTCTCGATGATGTTCTTCTTGCCGCTGGCTTCAAACTGGTTCGGGTACTTTTTCTTCAAACTGGCAAGGGTGTTCTCCCATCCGTCGATGTTTCCCTTGTCGTCCAGCGTCAGGGCGTCCCCTTTCTGCTGGAGTACCCACGTCATGTAGTCGATGTCGCTTGCGCCACCGCGCATGAGGGCAATGTGGATAGCAGCATCCATGCGGCTCTTTTGCAGGGCCGCCTGCGCCGCTTCAAGCTGCCTGTGCATCTCGTCCATCTTCTCTTGGCTGCCGCTGTGTTCTGCCTTGTCGGCTTCGAGGGCGGCAATCTTCTGCTGCGCCGCTTCGAGCTGCTGGCGAACGCTTTCGTGTTCTCCTTTGAGCTTTCCGAGGCGAATATCCGCGTTCTCCTCGCCGGTGGTGAAGAGCTTGGCGGTTTTCATGTCGTTCTGGATGGCGCGAATGGTGTCCTCCGCAACGCCGTTCTGTTTGAGAATCTCTGCAAGCGTCATGTGTTTCTCCTTCCACCGCCCTACGCTTATTTACGGGGTCGCATCCCGTGGGCAGTCGGTGTTTTACGCCGCCTCCGGCGAGAGAATGATGTTGTATACCAGAATTGCAAAGGTGCACCCGCTCTTGCGTCAGGTGCGCCTGATCGCCGTTATTGGAGCAGTGCCGCCCACGTCTTCGCGCCGACGATGCCATCCGCGGTCAAACTGTGCGCGGTCTGGAATGCCTTGACGGCGGCGGTGGTGTTCTTGCCGACGATGCCGTCCACCTTGCCGCAGTCGAATCCCGCGTCAATCAGCAGGTATTGCAGAACTTTGACTTGCGTTCCTCTGCTGCCGTTCCTGAGGACGAGAAGGGGGCTTGCGCCGTCTCCGGCATCCGCCGGGTTCTCGGTCGGGGCGGGTGTGTCGGGCGTGTCAGCGGGCGAATCAGGCGTATCAGCGGCGTAAGACGTGCCGGTCAGCTCCGCCCACTCGTTCCAGCGGGTGATTTTGCTCTCGACCACGCCATAAGCCGTGCCTTTTGCCTCGATGACCTTGCCATCGCCGACGTACAACCCAACGTGGTGGCGGTCATTGCCTTTGACATGGAAGACGGCGCTGCCCGGTTTCAGTGTTTGCCCGTCCGTGCGCCTGCTGTTTTGCAGTTTGCCCTTGGCTTTGCTGTACTTATTCCACATGGTGTTGCTGCCGTGGTACATATACCCGCCAAGCTGCTTATATGCCCACCAAAACAGCCCGGAGCAGTCCGCAACACGCCGCCCGACCCACTGCTGCCCGTAGCGTATCATCTGCGCGCGGGTGGCGCTGTCCTGCGCACGCTGCGTGTGAACCTGCCCCGTGCCGCCCCAGATGTACCCCCATTTTTCCGCCAGCGCGCGGCGGAAGAGGGCGACCACCTCCGCCGCGCTGACCGTTTTTGATGCCATCGTCAATCACCACCGGGGTCAATTTCCGCTTTGCCGAGCTGTTTATACACCTGATTCACGCCCGTCGAGGCGAGCCCCGACACGATGCCGACCGCGAGCGCATTCAGCACGTCCTTCGCCGGGAAATCCGGGATGACGTACATGCCCACGATGCCCAGCACGCCGCCCGCCGCGCCCACGATGACCGGAATCAGCTCGTCCTTGATAGCGCTGATGGTCTTGCAGAGCTGCCCGATCAGGTAGGTGATGACGACAATCGCCAGCACCGTGCCCATGGTAGAGATGTCCATGATACCACTCCTTTTTGGAATTATTGTATGAAAAAACAGCCTGCACGAGGTGTGCGGCTGCTTTTCGCGGATTAAGTTGATTGCAAGTTGATGGTAAGTTGCAATTTTTAGTTTCAAACAAGGTTCAAAGATGGTTCAAAGCCGGTTACCGGATATGCCCACCATTGCGTTCCACCATGATGTCGCTGAGAAACTCCCGATTCACGGTGATGTTCGGCAGCTCATTCGCCTTCATGGTAATGACCACCTGCAAGTTCGTCGGGCAGGCATAATCCCCGTAGATGCTTTCTGCCTTTTCGGTGATGGTCTGCCCGCAGTCCTTGATTTGCTGGATTCGCTTCTCTCTGGTCATGTTCATGTTTACGCACTCCTTTCAACGTATCAAAAAAGCACCTTGCGGGGGGGCAGGGTGCTTAATATTCTTCCACGATTTCAAAGTCCTCCGGAGAGTACAGGAACGTTTCGCCGCTGTCATCCGTCACGCGGAAAAGTCCCGTCACCGAATGGTATGCGCTATATACCTTGCCGTTTTTCAGATAGATGTGGTCTGTGTCATTTACGCAGCGTACCTTCATTTCCGGCTTTTCAGGAAGTGGTGCGGCAGCTTCTTCAAGCTGACGGAGAATCATCACGTCATCTTCTTTCAGCAGCTTGTCCAGATCTTCGCGTGACATAGCGGCATACTTTGCGCGTTCTTCGTAGTCAATGTTGTCATTTTCGCGGTAAACTACTCGTTTTGCCACGTTACTTCACCTCCCTGAAAGAAAAATCGTACAACTCCGACAGATATTCCAGTGCCTTACGCTGTGCATCACCTTCATTGTAACCTGTTTTTTTGAAGCTGTCAACACGCTTGTTATAAATTGCATCAATGATTTTCGTTTTGGGTGCGCTGTACTTGTAAATCGTCCCATCATGACACAGCACATAGCCCGCCGAATACCCATTTTGCAATGCAGCGTTGATGTCTGCCGCGCTCGGCGGCATACTGCCGGGGTGGTTGTGGAACGCTACCACTTGCTCGCCTTTCTCCTTCGCCTTTTTAATGGCGTTGAAGATTTCCTCCGTGTACTCCGGCGTTCCCGGCTTGCTGCCTGTGACGGACTTCACCCACGTCTGCCTATCGCGGTTATACAGGTACAAGTCCTCGCCGTTCTGCCCGGAACGATGCTGCAGCAGTTCCTTGGCGGCTTTCAGAAACTCGCGCCGCTCTTGCGGGCTGTTCGCCATCAGGTCGAATTTGTCCGCGTATTCTCGGCTTTCAAGTACCTTGGAATCCACCGCGAACGCGCGGCTTTTCGTAATTCGTTCCTGATTGTAGAATACTTTTTCACTTTCCTCGGCGGCTTTCAGATACTTCTCCTCAAACTCCCTGAACCCCTCCGCCTTGTCCAGCCCGAAGAACTTCGCCCTGTCCTTCATGGTCTGCAACTCGTCCGCATCCAGCGCCCACTTCGCCCTTGTCAGCGCCACGCACCGGCAGTTGCAGTCCTCTTCCGGTCGCCCGAATGCGCCGGGGTATTCCGCTTTCTTGCCGTCTATCTCGAACGGCTCGCCGACTTCGCGAATCTGCCCGTCAAGGATGCGGTGATCCGTGCGCGTGTTGCCGTCCAGCACTGCATCCCACTGCTTGACGACTTGGCAGCCTTGACCCTTGGCGGCGTTGCGCGCGTCATCGGCGGATTGCTGCTGAATGCGGTGTCCTTCGGTGCGGACGATGGTCTTCGCGCGTTTGAGCGGAATGCCGGACGAAATCTGCACTTGCCGGGCAATCAGGTTGTAGTCGCTGCCGATGGAGATGCCGATGGAAATCTCCCGGCGGATGGTCTTCTTCAGCTTCTGCATATCCACGCCGAGTTCACCGTACAGCCGCCCGCTGAGCTTGCTGTCCGTGCGGACGGCGCGGGTGACGGCACGCTGGTCAATGGGGGCGAGAATCGGCATTCCCTGCTTGTGCAGGCTGTACATTGTGCCGACGTAGCCGTGCTGATAGCTGCGCGTCAGGTATTCTTCGATGGTCTGATTGCTTTTCTTGTGCAGTTCGTCCAGCGCGGCGTTGATTTGGGTTTTCATCGCCTCCTGATAGCGCTTCTGGTAGATTTTCGATTGCGTCATTTCGTCGCTTTCGAGGATGCGAATGTGGTTGTCGATGCGCCGGAGCGCCCGCTGGTACGCCTTTTCCAGTGCCTTGATGGTCTCCTGTTCATCATCGAGCATGGCTTGCAGGGCTTCCTTCTCGCTCTTGCGCATTCACATCACCCCGCTTCATCCTCTTCCGCCGGAATGTCATCCAGCACCACGTCCGCCACGCCGTCGTCTGATTTCGTCCGCCCGCGAATCGTCTTGTAGTCCAGTTCCAGCACGTCGCAGATGTTTTCCAGCAGCGTTTCGTCATCCAGCACGTCCGCAAGCGTCATCAGCGTGTTCACCTGCGCCTGCTGCTTCTGCGCGTCCGTCAGCTCAATCTGCGCGTTGTCCAGCGCGTTCGCCATCACCTCGCGCTGGAAATCGAAATACACGTCCTGCATCTGGTAGTCCGTGCCGCCGGATTCGTTGATTTCCGCCAAAACGATTTTCAGCAGCTTGCGCATGAACTGCTTCAAGCGGATTTCCAGCTTGTTGCACTTGAGGTCAAGCAGCGCATAGCGGCTCTTGATGACGATGTTCGTCACGTTGCCGTCGCCGACCTGCGCGGCGTTGAAGCCCATGCCGAAGCGGTAGATGTTTTTCTCGTCCAGTTCCAGCTTCGTCTGGCGCGCCTGATAGGGAATGTCAATCGTGCGAATCTCCACGTCGCCGCCGGAATCCGGGATGCCGATGTGCTTTTTCGCCCGGATGTTCGTCATCAGCTCATCGAGATTGTCGCCCTCAAAGCCCTTGACGACGTAGAGGACTTCGTTCGCGTCCTGAATGTTGTTGGAAAGCCCGCAGGACATGAGGTCGTAGTCGTCAATCAGCCCCTTGATGGTTTTCAGCCCCGAAAACTGCTTTGACCCGTTGTCCAGGCGGAAGAAGGGGATGAAGCCGAAGCCGTCAAAGTAGGTGCTTTCGTCGCCGGGCTTGCGCCAGATGGTGTGCGGGCGCGGGTTGATGGGCGCGGATTCATCCGGCACAATGTCACCCTCGTTCACCTGGCAGAAGAAGTGCGTCTGCTTTTTGTCCCACACCTGAATGCGCTTGATGGCTTTGTTGTCCTTGCCGATGCGGTCGATGTACCAGTAGATGACGTACTCGCAGCCGTCGTCGGTGTCCTTTGCACGCACTTCCACCACGCCGAGGCCGTCCGCCGCCTGAAAGCGCGTGCGGCCGTCCGCATCCTTGTAGGCGTACATGTACTCAAAGCCCTTCGCCACCGCGCCCGTGATGACCTCGTAGAGTTCAGCGGTGAAATCCTCGTCGAAATAGTCCTCCAGCGCCTTTTGAAGCTCCGGAATGTCCGACCGTACGAACGCTTCCTGCCCGGACAGCATGTACTGCGCCTCTTGGTCTACCAGCTCGGTGAAGAACGGGTGGCTGATTTTGATGTTCGAGCGGGTTTTGTCCTCCTGCGCCTCGCCGTCGGCATTGATGAAGAACAGGCGGTAATTGCGGATGTCGTGGTCGCCCTCGTAGTAACGCTGACCCTGCCACGCAAGCCGCTTGCGGGTGGATGCGCTGTCGCTGTCGATGAATGTGCGGATTTCCGCAGGGGATAACATAGGGATACGCCTCCTTGGTGGTGAATTGAGGGTTCAAAAAAAGCACCGTGCGTGTGCAGGGTGCTTTTAGCGAATTTCTTCGATTGTCTTCTTCTGAGCGGAACGCTATCATTCCGCCGCTTTCCTGTGCCTGTAGGTTGCCGCCAGCCCCGACACGCCGCTTGCGCTGATGACGGTCGTCGGGGCATAGGTGGTCAGCGCCTTGTAGGCTACGACTTCGTCCGCAGAAATGTCGGTTTCCACCGATGTAGCAAGCGCAGCCCAAATAAAAACGTCATTCTCGTCCAAAAACTGCTTAAAGTCATCGAGGGTCGTCGTGCCTTTTTCGGCGAATGCAAAGCCGACAAGGTTATTCTGATTGGCAATCGCCCCGCCGACCGTTTCAGAGCCAAGAGCGGTGGAAAAGTGCGTGCAGAGCACGTTCGATGTGCATGTGCCATTGAACCAAGCGAAGTAGCGGTCAACCTCGCGACCTGCCGTCTGCCAATTGAGCGACGATGTTACCTTGATTTTCCGGATACGCTGCACCCGCACGCCGCGCGCCAAATCCACCTCGTCGCAGACCCACTGCTGCCCGTTCTCGTCCGTGTAGTTCCCGCCGGATGTGACCGGGATGCCCGGCAGCGCATTCGGCGTTTGCAGCGTCAGCGTCTGCGAATTGTTCGCGCCGTCCGACACCGTGACCACCACCGTTTCGCCGTCACCCGCGCTGACAATCGGCACGGGCACAGTCGGGAGCGGCACGCCGTTCTGCGTGCTTTTGCCGTACACATGCAGTGCGCCAAACGGTTTCCCACCGATGCACTCCGTCAGCGTCAGCGGATTGCCGGAAAGCGTCGTGTCCTCGCCGCTGGTCACGCCCTCGTACAGCTTGCGGATGAACGTACCATAGAGCCGGTTGTCGCGCTCCACGCCCATCTTGGCGGCAATGTCATCCAGCACGTCGCCCAGCAGCCGCCCTTGTGTCTGGATGCCCAGCCCTGCCGCCAGCGCGTCCAGCTTGCCGTGGAAGCCGACCTTCTCGCACGGGATTGCGTACTGCGCAAGAATCGCCGTCAGTCTTTCTCCGTCTGTCATTCGCGTCATCCTCTCGTTAGTACGTCCATCTCTTGTTGATGATGTATTTTTCCAACCCATACCGCATGGCGTCCATCAGGTGGTTGAAGTCGTCAATGGGGCTATCGAGCATCTTGCCGAACTTGTCCTTGTCCCATGTGTAATTGCTGATTTCCGTCAGGAAGTTTATGCAGCGCGGGTGGATGATGATTTCGAGATTTTGAACCCACTGGATGCCGCTGCGGATGCTGTCCGCGCCTTTCGCCGCGCTGTGTACGCGCAAGCCCATGCCGCGCAGCTCAGCAATGGATTTCGGCTCTGCGCCGTCGGCGGTGATGTTCACTTTGCCGTAGCCCATCGCCGTCACGCGCTTGGCAATCATGTCGTTCGTCAGCCCCCGTTCGTACAGCTCGTCAAAGACGTACAGGCGGCGCGCCGGAATGTCCAGCAATCCGCAGAACAGCGCCGTCGGGTCGTTGGTGAAGCCGAAGTCCAAGCCGAACACGGATTCCAGCTTGCCCGTTCGGCTGATTTCCGCCGGGTCGAACGGGGATTCCCGCCAGTGCTCGTAAATGAGCCCCTCCACAATGCCCCAGTTCCCTAAGCCAGCCACGGCGTAGCGGCGCGGGTTCGTCGCCTTCATCCGCTCAAATAGGCGTAAATCCTGCTTATCCAGCCACTCGTTGCACTGGTAGTTCGTTGTGATGGCGAGGATGTCCGGGTCTTCTACGTCGAAAAAGCGCGCTTTCAGCCAGTGCTTCTGATTCCACGGGTTGAACGTCAGCGTGATTTGCTTGAACAGCGGCGGTGCGCATTCGCCGCGGATGGATTCATCCAGCGTGTTGAAGTCGCTCTCGTTCATGATTTCGTAGGCTTCTTCAATCCACACCCAGCACAGCACGCCGCTCTGCGCGGTGATGGAGGTCAATTTCAATGGATCATCCATGCCGCGAAAGTAGATTTTCTGTCCCGTCGGCTTGTAGGTGATTTCCAGCGGGCTTTCCTTCCAGCTCCAGAACGCCTCCACTTGCAGACGTTGAATCGCCCAGAGAAGCTGTGTGAAGCAGCTGTCGCGCAAGGTGCGGTACGTTTTGCGGATGACCAGCAGGTTCGCGCCGGGGTACTTCATCATGCGGTAGATGAAATTCAGCGCCGTCGTGGTGCTTTTCTTGCTTGCGCGGCTGCCTTTGCACACGCGGTAGCGCCCCGTGAAGCGCCAGAACGCGCCGTAGCCGCGCCCGACGACATCCGGCAGGTAGATTCGCGGCTGATTAGTCGTCAAGCGCATCCTCTCCCGCCAGAATCACCGGCAGGCTGCCCGACACATCCACCCTGTCCGTGAACAACCCGTAGCGCTTGCCCAGCAGCTCCGCCGCCTTGTTCGCGTCGCACAGCCGCGCCGGAATCTCGACGACCTTCGGTTCTTCCTTCTTCGTCGTGCGCCGGGTAGGCTTGCTGCCGCCATCGCCGGGGATGACTTCCGTCTTCTCCTCCATGCACGTCACGACGACAGACTCCTTCATCTCCCGGCGCATCACCGCCGTCAGGTATTTCAGCACTTCGTCCTGCTTGGCAATCAGCGCATCTTCCTTTTCGTCCATGCGCTTTTTGATGTTTTCAGTCACCTTAGGTTTTGTGAGGTTCTCTGCCGCAATCGCCGCCGCTGTTTTCGGGGAATACCCGGCGCGGATGGCGGCTTGCGTCGCGTTCAGGTCGATGAGGTACTCGTCGCAGAAGCGGCGCTGTTTCTCGGTTAATCCAGCCATTGCGCACCATCCTTTCTGGGGGATTCGCAATGCTGTGCCTCCACCGCGTGGGATTTTTGCCGCCACGGGCGGGGCACAGCGGATTTTGGGTACAAAAATACCCGGCGGCGACTGGCGCGTCCGTCGGGTGAGGTGATTGGAGGTTTCCATGTGCAGTATAGCATGAGTGGGGTATGAAATACTATGATATTCTATGCACAAAGCAGGGAACGTTGCGGACGGTTGGTGTATGCCCAAGGATACGCCGGAAAAAAATCAATTTCCGGGGGCAAAAACGTTGACAAAAGCGAAAATCTCGGTTAGAATGTTCATGCAGTCAACCAATTGGTTGAGGTGATGAGGTGGTGGAACTGTTTGATAATCACTTATTCCTCCAAGAAGGTGGAGAAATGCTTTTCAGATGCCAGTCTGCTGAAACGAAAAGTTGACCCTTCTTGGGTTCAGACAATTGCGAGGCAGCTGAAAGCATTCGCTGCTGCTGACAACTTCGGCGACTTCCTGAAACTTGGGCTGTGGCATCCCGAACTACTGCACGGAGATGATCACCCGTTCTGGTCGCTCAGGATTACGCCGAACGTTCGCCTGATATTCACACCGAGCGAAAGCGGCGAGAGTGTTACGATTAGAGAAATTAAAGTGGAAGGAGTGTGCGACTACCATGGCGGAAAGAAGAACTGGTATATCCCCTGAAATGATTGTTCATCCGGGCGAAATTCTTTCTGACATTCTGGCAGAAAGGCGTATCTCGCAGGCAGAATTGGCAAAGCGTACAGGCGTGACTGATTCGTTTGTCAGCAGTCTGCTGTCTGGCAAGAAGAGCATTTCGGCTTCCTATGCAAAAGCCTTGGACTATGCGCTTGACGTGCCCATGTCCTTCTGGCTGAACAGTCAGGCTATCTACGATGCGGATATGCAGACGCTTGAAGAAGCGCAGAGCATCACGGATGAAGAACGCACCTCGTATGACAACCTCCACGAAATCGTCGCGTGGTTGCAGACGCGTGAGCTTCTCCCTAAAAAGCAACCGAAAGATGCGAAAATCTTAAAGGTGCGCTCTCTGCTGCACGTCAGCAATCTTTCCCAGCTTTCGTCGCTCGTCCCTTGTGGACAATTCCGCATGTCGAAAAAGAACCGCCTCGACCCCTTGATTCTCGGTGCATGGCTTCAATTGTGCCAGTACACCTATCAAGTGCCGCCGCTTGACAGTACGTTTTCGCCGGAAGCGCTGCCGAGCATCATCGCGGAAGCAAAAAGCCTCATGCGTTCCGAAGAGAATCCGCAGGAACGTTTGCCTGCGATTCTGCTGAAATACGGCATTGTTCTTTCTATCGTGAAGAACTTCCGCGGCGCACCCGTTCAAGGGTATATCGTGGCGCTGGATGAAGGGCAGTACCACATGTTCCTGACGCTTCGCGGTGCGTGGGCGGATATTTTCTGGTTTTCGTTCTTTCACGAACTGGCACACATCATCGGCGGCGACGTGGAGAAGTCCAGCCGATTCATGGACTTCTCGGACAGCAGTAATGAGCGTGAGCGCAAGGCGAACCAGCGCGCCGCCGATATGCTCCTCGATGCCGCTGCCTACAAGAATTTCGTAAAGGCAAAGGCGTTTGATATTGATGTCATCTCGGCGTTTGCCGCTTCGCAGGGCGTTCCGCCGTACATCGTGATTGGTCGCCTCCAAAGGGACACTGTAATCCCGTACAGCTGGTTTACGGAATGCAAGCTGCGGTATAGTTGGCGTGTTGATTGAATTGCATATTCTACGTAAAGCAAAAGGGGCTGCATGAACGTATGCAGTCCCTTTTGCTTTTATCGCCTGTTCACCATCACGCACGCCGCGCAGACCACCGCCGCCAGCAGACACGGCACGCCGATTATCGCCATTTTTCTCACCTCCGCGCCGCATCAAGCGTCTTTTTCCGCGTCCAGCACCTTTTGAAACGCCTCCAGCGCCTGCCCATGCAGGGAGCAGACGTGCCGCCACGAGTAGTTCATCTCGCAGGAAATCTTCTCGAACGTCTCAAACAGCAGATACCGCCGGAAAAGCACCGCGTAATACCGCCGGTCGGTCAATTTGCCCAGCTTCGCCGCGATGTCGCGCTTCTTGTCCACCAGGCGGTCAATATCCCGGTTGATTTCGGCTTTCAGGTCAACGATTCTCGCCACCGCGTCCGCCAGACGATCCGGCGCGCCGCCGCCCCCAGACACGCCGTCTTCCCGCAGGATGGGCGTGATGCGCGTCGCCATGTCCTGCAATCGCGCCGCGTCCGCCAGCTTGCAGGTGATGCGCTCGTCGAGACAACGCACCTGCGACAGATACTCTTTTGCCCGCATCGTCCGCCCCTCCTGAATCGCCCGTCAGCATCGCCAGCCGCTATTTCGCTTTTTCGGCGGCACTTTCGGCGGATTTTCGGCATCCTCCACCGTCTCCGGCGGATTCTTCGGGGCGTTCTCCGGCATATCTGACGTATTCGGCAGATTCTCTTCTGCCACGCGCTGGGCTTCGAGCAGATAGTCGTCGCCACGCTGGGAATACACCGCGTTCCTCGCTTGCCCCATGCCGTACACAGGGATGCGGCGCACCCGGCAGTCATCCACCGTCGTCGCCTTGCGCAGGGCGCGGATTGCCGCGTCCACCGCCTCGTATTCGCGGAAATTCACCGCCAGCATATGCTTGCGAAGCCACGTCAGCTGCCCCAGCGCGGCACTCTTTTCTGCCAGCGTCAGCGCCGTGCAGGGGTAGAGCGGGTCGGTGCAGGGGGATTGGTTGCTCATGTTGCTTGTCCTCCACGGTTCAGTGCTGCTTCCAGCCGATTGGCAATTTCCATCGCCGCGTCACGGAAGCGCACGTTGTAGCTCTGCGGAACGTAGTACGGGCAGTCCTGGCAGCGCTGATGCTCGCGGCAGACCGCGTTCGCACTGCCCATGCACCGGAAGTAGCGAATCAGCTGCTCTGTTGTCATGTCGCTTGCTTGCATCAGCCGTCAGCCCCTTCCTCGCTGCCATCCGGCATCTGCTGATGGCGGCGGCGCATCTGTGCCAGACCCTGCTGCGCTTTTTCGCGGTCGCCGGGCTGTCTGCCCTCCACCACGTCGCGCAGATAGGCGTATTCGCCCACCTCATCCGCCGTCCGAACGCCCGCATAGTGCCAGTCTTGCAGGAGCGTCAGCACATACGCCATCGGGGACTTCGCGCCCGTCGTGGCGGCGCACCGGACGGCTTCGCGCAGCACTGTCAGCGGCATTTGCAGCACATCCGCCGCAGTCGCCAGCCGCTGCACCTGCGCCGGGGTGGGCAGCGCACCGAAATCAGACCGCCAGATGGCGGCAATCTGCTTATCGCGCGCGCGCCCGCCCGTACACGCGCGTTCCGCTGCGGTGTATTCCTCATTCTCTTCTTCCGGGTAACCCGTTTTCCCTGTTTGGTATTCTCTTTCCGTATAGTTTGGTACTATGTTACCGTTGTTGCCCCCTATGTTATTATCGTAGTTACTCCCCATGTTATTATTGTAGTTGCTTCGATTTTCGCAGTAACTTTGTATTTTCTCCGCCTTGCCGGGGGAATCGGGCGGAAATTCGGGGGAGAAGAAATTGATTTTGTAGGCGGGGGCGCGTTTGTTCCTGCTGCCGGGGATGAAGTCAATTAAGCCGCGCTGCTTGAGGCTGTTCCGCGCCATGATGACGGCACCGAGCTGCATGGGGCAGAGTGCGAGAAGCCGGTCATTCGCAATGCGGATGAACCCCTCCGGCCAGATGCTCCCTTGTGCGCGTCCGTTGATGATGTGCATCAGCGCATACCACACAAGGCGTTCTCCGGACGAAAGTCCTTCATCAGACGCATATTCGATGAACCGCATATGTTCCCGCACATAGTTGACAATCGGCATGGTGCTGCCCCCTTATTCTTCGCCGCCGGGCTTATCGGGAATGACGGCAAGGCTGCCATCGAGGCTGTAGCGCAGTACGTTGCACGTTTCCCCGTGGCGGTTTGTGACCTTCGCCCAGTCTCGCCGGATGGGGACACCCGCCTTCTTCAGCTCGCTGATGCGGCTTGCAAGGCGCAGGATGCCGAGGTCAAGCATCGCGTCCAGCGTGGTGATTGACCCGTAGCGGCGCATGTAGTCCAGAATCCGGTCAACCTGCTTGGGGCGCTCGTTCCGGCTGCTCATTTTCCGTCCCCTCCCGCTTCCGCGCGGTCGCCTCGTCCTTGAAGACGCAGGCGTGAAATCCACAAGTCTTGCACCGAATCCACAGCGCATCCTCGCGCACATACGGGTTCTCCATGATGGCGGGCATACTGCACAGCGGGCAGAGCGCCAGCTTGGAGCGGTCAATGGTCGTCAGCATCGCTTACACCTCCACTTCCTGAATGCGGATGCCGTAGCGGAACAGCATCAGCTTGCGGCGGATGAGGTACTCCTTCGTGCGGAAGCCCTTCACGTCCTCCACGACGGTGCGCCCGTCCGCGTCGGTATAGACGAAATCGGCGACATAGAAGCACCCGCGCTCAAGGACATTCCCGTCCTCGTCCCGCTGAACAGGGACAAGCTCATACCGCACTTGGCGCTGCAAATCGCCGATTTCGCCCGCCTGCGCCATCAGGCAGAGTTCACGCCAGCGGCGATATTCCGCTTTGCTGTCGAACGTCTGCCCATTGATGATGACTTTCTCGTTGCCGTACTTGCGCTGCGTGTCTTGGAGCGACAGCGCCTCAGCGAGCGTCACGGGCGGCATTTCCGTCGCCCGGATGGCTTCTTTTGCCTTAGAAGGGTGCTTCAACGCCTGTCACCTCCTCCAGCGATTCCGGGAAATCACGGTCGTCGTCCGGCTCTTCCTGCTTCTTGCGGGGTGCGTCGCAGAACTCCTGCTGCCTGACGATAACCTCCACCATCGTCTGCGGCACGCCGTCCTTCTCGTACCTGCTCACGCCCAGCGAACCGCGCACGGCGACGCGCTGCCCCTTGTGCAGGTACTTGGCGGCGAAATCGGCACCCTTGCCGAACACCTTGCAGCGCACGAAGTCGGTGATTTGCTGTTCGCCCGACAGGCGGCGCGGGATGGCAAGGGTGTACCGGGCGACGGACGTGCCGCTGCCGCTGGCCACGCCGATGATGGGGTCAGCGGTCAGGCGGCCGATGCCGAAGAATACGTTCATGGGGAAACCTCCTTGCGAAATGTGCTGCGAATATGCTACAATAGTGCCGAAAGGTGGTGAATTTTATGTACGATGACAAAGAATTGTTGTAAGCCGTCGCGGAAGCGAGAGCGATTGCCGCAGGGGAAATCAAGACGCGCGTCTATCACACTGTGCAGGAGCTGATAGACGAGCTGACAGCCGAAGCCGATGCGGAAGAAGAAGCAGAACGCGGCGGCAAGAAGGATGCTGCACAGACTACTTTTTCGGAATCAGCGCCAGCGCAAGCACCGTCGCGCAGATAATCAGGGTAATCAGAACGCCGTCGGACATATCCTCCACCTCCGTTACAGCACGCGCAGGTCGCTGTCCACCAGCTCATAGAGCCGCCCCAGCACCTCAAAGCGGATGTATTGCATCGTGCCTTCATGGGGCTGTGCGCCGTCCGGGGTGCGCACAGCGAACGACATCACCAGCACCGGGCGGCGGTCATAGCTGGCGATGCCATCCCGACAGCGGATTTTCCCGTGCCGGTTGCGTTCCAGCGGTTTCTCCGTCGTCACGATGGTGATGCGCTCCTCTTGGAAACCGCACCACGACGCAACGAGCGCCGCCGCCTCGATTTCGTCCAGCCGCCGCGCCATGCCGCACGCGCAAGTGTCCGCATAGGTGCTGTATTCGCGGTTGGTGATGCCGGGGAAGTACGTTTCCCACTCCTGCTCGTGCTCCAAACGCTTCTCCAGCGCCTTGGCACGCTCACGGTAGAAGCTGCTCTTGTCAGCCATCAGGCATCCTCCTTCCGCCGGAACAGGCGGGCGAAAATGCCCTGCTTGTGTTTGTCGCTCTCATCAAGCGCATCACGAATCGCGCCACGAATCGCATCGCGGAAGTCAGTCGCCAGCAGTGCGCGGGCAAGCCGCTTCGCGTCGCCGTTAATCATCAGCTTACCGCGAATAATCTTCCCGTCGTCCTGCGGATGCGTCAGCGCCAGCACGAGCACATCGTCCGCGTAGGCGCTTTCCTGCGCGGAGTCGGTGGAATCCGGGTCGTGCGTCTGGAGCACGACACAGTAGGGGTGGTCAGCAAAGCCCATCAGAAATTCCTCCTTCTCATCTCGGAGGCTGCCCCCGCACGGCACATCATGGCAGTCATGCCGGGGGTGACGGGAGACGGCTGCTGCGCCATGGCAGCGCGAATCTCCCGGCACTTCTGGCGCGATGCCGTGCGGCAGTCCAGGGAAACCAGCAGTTCGCCGAGGGCGTGGATTGCCGCCGGGATGCCAATCAGCGTGCCAAGCGCCGCGAATAGTGCCTGCTCAAAGCTCATGGGGGGGAACCTCCTTGTCGTTTACTCGTTATCGTCGTTATCGTCGTCGTCCGGGGAATCGTCGTCGGGGTGGAGAACGTGCGATGCCTCAATCAAGTCCACGTCGCCGTCGGGCGTGGTCATCTCGAAGCACTTATCCACCACGAAGTGCTGCTCGTCCACGCGCAGGACGTAGCCGGCGTGCAGGGCGAAATCGTGGGCGCGCTCCTCGGTGTCGAAGAACATTGCCTTGTCGAGGTCAGCAGTCAGGTCAATGCCGCCCTGGGACAGGCGGGTGAAGTACAGGCACAGGACGTCCGCGACGCGGATCTGAACGACGTAGCCGATGGGGGTCAGGCTCATTGCGTCACACCTCCACCCCGTCGGGGTCGTACTCGTCCGGGTCGTACAGCCCGGTATCTTCCAGCTGGTCGAGCATGTCATCGAGCGTGTTCATGTCCTCCCGCAGCTTGCGGTAGACCGCCATCGCGACGTAGGTGTTCGGCTGCTCCGACAGGCTGTTCAGCGCGGTGCGCATGGTGTTGTAGAGCTGGATGTAGACCTGCCGCGCGCCGAGGTGGCTCATCAGCTTGCCCATGTGCTCGCGCGGGGAGTACACCTCTTCCAGATAGGCAAGCTGACGCGCGCGCCACGTCGTGATGGTCATCTTTTCACCAATGGTCATGGGGAAACCTCCTTTTTTGTAGTTCCCACTAAGGGAGTGTAAACTGCCAATCACTGCTGCCCCTGAACGTACTGCGCAAACTTCTTGGCGAAGATGCCAGATACGTCGGTCAGAAGCTCTTCTTCGCCTGCGCTGAACAGCTTGTCTTGCGGCTCGTCCGGCGCGGCTTCGACGATGATGTAGAGCGGTTGCGCGGGCAGGAAAGAGCCGTCCGGCGCACGAAGCGCCGTCTGTCCGATTTGCACAAGCCGTTCGGTGGGTTTCAGGTCGCGGGACATGGGGACACCTCCTTATTTCGGGAAAAAACTTTTTTCCAGCCGCTGCATCCGCCGGGCGAGGGCATCCGCTTTCAGCACCACGTCGTGCGGAACCTTGGAAAGCGGCATGCCTTCATACGGCGAGACGAGCGCCATAAGCTCCTTTGACAGCTTGCTGTGCTGCGCCATCGCTTCGTCTTCTTTGCGCCACTTCGCCTCCTGCCGCTTGTCTGCGACGCTAATCAGCGCCCAGTTCAGCCTGTACTCGTCGGTGCAGGCGTTGTTGATGCAGTAGATGAGCTCGTCCTTCGTCAGGTCTTTCAGGCTGCGGATGCCGACTTCCGGGGAAAGCCTGAGATTGCCGGGATGCTGTTGCGTCACGGGGCACCTCCGGATATTACACAAGCCGCCGCCACGCTAATGCTACCGCGGGCAGCTGTGCTGCCCCGTGCGCCTGTCGTGCTCACGAAACGCGCAGTGCTCGCGTTTCTGGAGTGCGGCGAACGCAGCCACCAGTAATGGGGAAAGCCTGCCGCGTCCTTCTTTCGCCTGCTTTTGCTGCCCGTAAAGAACGGATATGCTGCGCCTTCGTCGCGCACACAGCTATCAACAGGAAATCCGACTTCTGTGCAGGAAAGCAAGAACAGCTTGTCCGCCGTGGTTTCGGGCTTGCTGCCCTCCGAATCGACCGTGTACGTTGTCTTTTCGACTTCCAGCATTGCCGCGCGGTCTGCTTCGGAAAAGCCGCTTAGGAAGCTCGTGTTCAGCACATTGCGGATTGTCGAAGAAGGATAATGCGCATGTCCGCACGGGAAGGCTTCGCTTTCCTCGTCATAGATGAACCCGCAGTCAATGACGTCGTGCATCAGCAGAGTCAGTGTCGGCACTTTTGCGCCGCTGGCAGGCATATCGACATTGATGCCGATAACGTCCCAAGCGACTGCGCCGAAAAACTCATGATGATTGATGATGAGATCGCCGACGTGGAACAGGTTAATCTCACCTGCGGCAAGCATCTGCTTCACATCCGCAAAGGGCATTTTGAAGGCGGTGTTCCGCACGATCTTTTCCTCCACGTCGATGCTTTCAGCATCATCGGCAAGTTCTTCGAGTCCGTCCCGAATGTCGTTGATTCGCTCCAATAGCTCCTCTTTGGTCATGGCTTGATGGCGCCTCCTGCAATCGCATTTATGCGACATTTGCACTAAAAAAAATTTCCGCTGCCTCTGCCGCCGAAAGTGCCAGCGCTTCCGATACACGGCGCACTTCACCAATAGAAAAGTCATCCGGCTTCGCCAAACGGCGATATACAAGCGCACGAGACAGCCCGGTTTCGCGCGCCAGCTCATCAACGCCGATGCCGCGAGCTACCATTGCAGCCTTCAGCTTACGAACATCCATTGTGTTTCCTCCTAACTTGTCGCATCTTTGCGACTTTTCATCTAAGAGTATAGCGCACTCCGCCAACGTTGTCAATAGTAAAATCGCACATTCGCGAAATTTTCTGCTATCGTGCAATTTCCATTGCATATTTGCGACGTTTGTGCTATACTTGCCAAACAGGAGGTGAGCATGTGAGCAAAACGAGCGAACGAATCAAAGCGCTCCGCTTACAATCCGGATTATCCGCAGATGAGCTTGGACAGCGCATCGGGAAAAACCGTGCAACAGTATACCGATATGAAAGCGACGACATAGAGAATATGCCCGTGAGCATTCTCCAGCCGCTTTCCGATGCCCTCCACACTACACCGGAGTACCTGATGGGCTGGACAGACGAAGTCTCTCCGCCGTCTTCTGGTTCTTCCACGATTGAACGCTATGTGTCCGCCTATGCCGCCGCCGACCCCGTCTATCAGCAGGTGGCGCTGGAACTGCTGGAAAGTCACCCGAAAAAATCATCAGAAGAAATAAAATAAGCCCCCCTGCGCATCAGCAGAGGGGAAAAGTACAGCGAATAGGAGGTATTCCATTATGGCACGTCGCCGTCATTATTTTCATCATCATCGCCGCCGCGGATTCTCATGATTTCAATCCACGCTCCGTTGTTGGAAGCGACAAAACCCGCCAGCAGTCAGTACCGTAGGCGGGAAAGGGAGACCCCTTATGGTTGGTAAATCACATACATATCTTGCGGAATCTCTTCTTCGTTCCTCGTGAGATAGTAAATTCTATTTGCAACAATGTCCGCTGCTCTAACAAGTGGGCGAACGCGGGAATTGCAAAAGTCAAGGGTAACGAAGTGTAAGTTTGGGAAAATCGGCGGGTAAAAGTAATCCCATAAGGGTGAATATGTGCCATTCTTAAACTCGCGTTCCAGCCCTTCTCGAAGTTCATAGCGACCGTTAGTCGCTGTTGAATGCTCGTCAACATAAAAGCGCAACTCGCTAACTTCGGAAGGAATAATACGCCGTTCCTTGATTAAACGCTCAAAGCAGCGTTTCACAGCAATCTTGTAAACGTAATCAAGATAACGCTGTTTGTCCTTCTTCGAGGCGAAGATTCGCGGAAGAACGCGCGTCTGGTCTACAATCACGCCAAAACGAATCTGCTGATTCAGCGAGCGAAATAGTTTGCCTTTATTTTCATTGCTTAGTACAGACGCTTTCGCTTCATCAGTAGAGGACATCGACGCGGTCTGCTTTACGCATCGTTCAGCTGCAAGGTACTTGTTCGTACAAGCGTTTTTTTCTTTCTCGGAAAGGAACATTATGCCGCCGAAAACGTAGTATTTGTTGTGCGCAACATCAAATACGCCAGATTCATCCGAATAAACGTAAATATCCACGCGAACCTCCTGCATAAAAAAAGCCGCTTACGCGGCCCCCGCTGCCGACGATGGCACACATCGCTTAAACTCACGTTCGGTGGAGCGGGTTTACAGCGAGGCTTGCGCCTCCTGCATCTTCATTATATGCAGAAAAAGCAGAAACGTCAACAGGAAATGCGTGGAATTAACAGATTATTAACAAAAGTCTTGCCTTTGCGCCCGGCATTCTTGCCGCGCGCCATCCGCACACCTGATTCCAGCGGGCTTCCACCGCTGTACCTGCATCCGCCGCAAGACTTTCTCCACAGGCTATCCGTATATGATGCTCCTGAAAGGAGAATGCACATGAACGCTGTCATTTACGCGCGCTATTCAAGCCATAACCAGACAGAACAGTCCATTGAAGGTCAGCTGCGCGACTGCTATGAATATGCAAAGCGCAACGATTTGGCCATCATCGGCGAATACATCGACCGTGCCATTTCTGGCAAGACGGATGAACGCCCCGATTTTCAGCGTATGATAAAAGACGCATCGAAGCGCCAATTTGAACGCATACTCGTTTGGAAGCTCGACCGTTTCGCTCGCAACCGCTATGACAGCGCCACCTACAAGCACAAGCTGAAACAGTACGGTGTCAAGGTCATTTCGGCTATGGAAAACGTGGGCGAGGGCGACGAAAGTGTGCTGCTCGAAGCACTGCTTGAAGCATCGGCGGAATACTATTCGCTTGACTTGAAGAAGAAAATCGCCCGCGGAATGCGCGAAAGTGCCTTGCGCGGCAAATTCGTCGGCGGAACACTGCCGTGGTGGTGTCGCGTCGATGGCGACCAGAAGCTGACCATCATCGACGAGCGCGCCGTCATCGTTCGGGAAGCCTTCATGCGCTACGACAGCGGCGAAGGGGCGAAATCCATCGTCAGCGACTTGGCCAAGCGCGGTCTGCGAAGCAATCGCGGCGTACCTGTCACGCTGAGCTGGCTCTTGTCCATCCTGAAAAACCGAAAAACAATTGGCGAATACACCTATAACGGCATCGAGATTCCGGGCGGACTGCCTGCCGTCGTGGACAAACCGCTATTTGACCGCGTACAGGATCGCATTGCTCGCAATCGACGCACAGGAGGCGGAGAAGCCCGCGCAAAAACGGAGTATTTACTGCAAGGCAAGCTGTTCTGCGGTCTGTGCGGCAGCCCCATAACAGCTGAATGCGGGCAGAATCACAAAGGTGTCGTTTACAATTACTATGCCTGCTCCCTGAAAAAGAAAAAGCACCAATGCAAGAAAGCCAATGAGCGAAAAGACTTTCTTGAATGGTACGTTGTCGAGCAGACGCTTGATTATGTGCTGACCCCTGCGCGAACGGAGTACATTGCAAGCGCCATTGTAGCCGAATACGAGCGGGAATTTGATAAATCAGGCATCCGAGTGCTTGAGCAGAAGATTGCCCTGACCGAGGGCGAAATTCAGAAAACGATGGACTTGTGCATTCAAGCGACAACCGATGCAATGCGCGACCGCTTCATGAAGCGCTGCGAAGAACTCGACGCAAAAAAGGCTGACATGGAAATCGACCTTTCAAAACTGCGCGTCGCCGCGTCCATCGTCTACACAAAGGACGAAGTCTGCGCGTGGCTGCGCCAATTCTGCACAGGGGATTGCTTTGACCCAGCGTTCCGCCGCCGCATCATTGATGTGTTCATCAATACCGTGTATCTGTACGATGAGAAACTGATTATCTATTACAATCTTCGTGACAGCCGCCAAGTATCTTATATTGAAGCCATCGGCGCAAGCAGCGAGATTGAAAACCTGCTTCCTGTTCCGGATAATAAAAAATCAGCAGCCGAATGTTCGACTGCTGATGGAGATGGTGGAGCATAGCGGATTCGAACCGCTGACCCCAACACTGCCAGTGTTGTGCGCTACCAGCTGCGCTAATGCCCCGCAACACAAAATAGTATAGCACGGTGTGGATGGGTTGTCAAGGGGGAAATGAAATTTTTTCACGAAATGGACGCAGAATGATGCTTCCGCAGCGCAAGCCGATGCGCTGAATGGTTGCGCGCGGTACAAAATTGTGCTATGATGGAAGCGAAATTCACAGGAGGAATGATGAACGCATGAAAATCAGCAAGAAAGACGCGCTAATGTGGTTTCGCTTCTTCGCGGAGCTGCCGGAAGATGAGCCGCTGATGCCGCATCAGCAGGAGTTGGCGTGGGCCGTCATCAGCCAAATTGAAACCGCGGTGGACGCGCGCCACAAGGAACTGATGGCGCAGATTCCCGATTTGCACACGCTCGGCGGACGGACGTACTTCGTCGGTGACCCGGCGAAATTTTCCAAGGGATGCACGTCCTGCCTGACCGGCACGGGACTGAGCGCCATCCGCCGGACGAACAAGTGCAACATCCGCTGCCCGTTCTGCTACAATTACGGCGAGTTGGATTGCCAAGAGACCATCGGCGAAGGGTTGTGGGAAATCGGCGGGACGTACTTCCGCGTGGAGGATATCGACCTACTGCTCAGCACGTCGAACCGACCGACCGGCGTCAGCTATGTCTATCTGGAGCCGTTCATGGAAATCGAACTGTATCCCGATATCATCCGCAAGTTCCGCGCCGCCGGGATTCATCAGCATATGTACACCAACGGCACGCTCTGCACGGAGGAAAATCTGCGTGCGCTGGGCGAGGCCGGGCTCGACGAACTGCGCTTCAACCTCGGCGCAACGTCTTGCGCGGACAACGTCATCCAGAGCATCGCTACGGCGAAGAAGTATATCCCCACCGTCGCGATTGAAACGCCCATGACGCCCGATTTTTACGAGCATTTCCAGCAGAAAAAGGACGCAATTCTGGCCACTGGTCTTGATTTTATCAACTGTGCCGAGCTGCACCTGAACCCCAACAATCTGCCGAACTACATCGGCACGCCCATGTACATGACGCGCCGCGGCTATGTATCGCCGATTTGGAGCCGGGAGATAACGTTCCGGCTGATGCGCCAATGCGCCGTGGAACATTGGGGGATTGTCGTGCATGACTGCTCGAACCACACCAAATTCGCGCGCGATTTGAACCTGCGGGCGAAGGAAGGCGGCTGGTTCGGCGCAAGCAGCTACCACAGCGAGTTTGACCAGATTCCATTCGAGGCTTTTTTGCCGACACTGGAGGATTCAGATTTCCGGTTTCTGGAGGAAGAGCCCTTGCCCAAGGGCTATCGGCCGGGGGATATTGTCCTGTAAGGCGTGCGCTCAAGGCGACGGACAAAATCCATTCTATTGATAATGCGCTAAATCCGCCTGTGCAGCAGGCCTCCCGGAGTTTTCTGCCGAAAACAGCGAAAAATTTCCGTCAAACGCAAAAAAGTGCTTGACAAACGCCCTTGCTGATGATATAATTTGTATCTGTCAGCAAGGGTGTTTCCTTCGCTGGCAGTCTGGAAGGAAAGAATCAGGCTTCTGATTTTGCGGCTCTGCGCCTGTAGCTCAGTTGGATAGAGCAACGGCCTTCTAAGCCGTGGGTCGGGGGTTCGAGACCCTCCAGGCGCGCATATGGAGGATATAGTTCAGTTGGTAGAGCGCCAGATTGTGGCTCTGGATGTCGTGGGTTCGAGTCCCACTATTCTCCCTTTCTTCCCTACTCAAGGTTGCTGCGGATGCGGCGAAAGCCTGCTGCGATGGGGTGTAGCCAAGTGGTAAGGCACGGGACTTTGACTCCCGCATTCGCAGGTTCGAGCCCTGCCACCCCAGCTTTTTGACCCATTAGCTCAGTTGGCAGAGCACTTGACTTTTAATCAAGGTGTCTGGAGTTCGAATCTCCAATGGGTCATTCCCATCTGCCTTCTGATTTCGCCTCTCGTGCGGGCGTGGCGGAATGGCAGACGCGCCAGACTTAGGATCTGGTGCCTATGGCGTAAGAGTTCGAGTCTCTTCGCCCGCACAAATTTCCTTCGCACCATGCAGTCGCGTGGTTATGCGGTAGTAGCTCAGTTGGTAGAGCGCCACCTTGCCAAGGTGGAGGTCGCGAGTCCGAGCCTCGTCTACCGCTCCACATGCGGGTGTAGCTCAATGGTAGAGCTCCAGCCTTCCAAGCTGGTCACGTGGGTTCGATTCCCATCACCCGCTCCAGCACAGAGGGTGCTCTTCATGGGTTCACCTCAAGAAACCGTCCGAAAGGGCGGTTTTTGTTTTATCTGCCTTGTCTGCTTATTTGGAAGCATCTCCATAGCCAGTGTGCATAGCACATTATTCGGATGATATTTCTATCACAGAGGTTTTCGCTTCTACGGAGACGACCCAAGGGCTTTCCGTTCGCCCTTGGGGAATCCTCGGTGCCTTTCGTCCTCCCAAACACCTGCCCAATTGCAGCTTGATTTCCTCTGAAATAGCAAAAAAGCCCCGTCGGCACTCCGATTGCTCGGAAACACCGACGGGGTTTTTCGTGTGCTATTGCACCGCTGATTGATTGCTCCCGGAGGAGCCGTCAATTAATAGCGGGAAGCGCGCTGAGCGTCGAAGCACTCACGGCAGAGCACGGGACGGTCGCCACGGGGCTGGAAGGGCACCTGGGTGGCCTTGCCGCAGTTCGCGCACACCACGTCATACATCTGACGGGGAGCGGAAGAACCGTTGCCGTTCTGGGCGCGACGAGCCGCGCGGCACTTCGGGCAGCGAGAGGGCTTGTTCATGAAGCCCTTCTCGGCGAAGAAAGCCTGCTCGGACGCGGAGAACACGAATTCCTGGCCGCAGTCGCGGCAGACAAGCGTTTCATCTTCGTACATGGTTGGGAAACCTCCTTCAAATTGTCACCCATACCGTTGCCTTGAGGTCATCTGCTTCCATGGTTTTGCTCCAGTTTCCCGGCGCAGGTCATGTGACAACCAAAGGGAGATTAGAACCTTGGATTCCTGGTTGGGCTGCAGGAAATATTATAACACGGTTTGCGGAAAATGTACAGACCTTCTGGAAAATTATTTTCGTCCCGTTTTTAAGGGGAATCATGGTCGAAAAAAGATTCTTGTAGTGTCCATCTTTTCGCATAATCCGCACCAAAAGAATCATAATATTGCTTATCGTCTCTTCTTCGATTTTCTTTCATCCATTATAATAGATAAAACCCGAACAATTGGGGCAATAAGAAAGAAGGAATATGAACATGACCGTAAATTATCAGGATTTGGGACTTCGAGTGCGCGATGCCCGCAAAGCGAAGCATCTAACGCAGGAGCAGCTGGCGGAGAAGGTCGGCATTTCCTCGTCTTTCATGGGGCACATCGAGCGCGGCACGCGCATTGCCAGCATTGATACGCTGGTTTCCGTCTGCAACGTGCTGTCAGTGTCGCCATGTCTTCTGCTGGGCGCGAGCCTGTCCGAGAACGCGGTGGATTTCCCCTATACCAACGATAACCGCGAGCGCTCGTTCATGCTGGACTTCGTAAGTTTGGCGCAGCGCACGGTTCGCCGCTGGGATGAGACGGAAAGTACGCCGGAGGAAGCGCCGAAAACGGAAGAATAATCGCTGAAATCAAAAAGGATGTCAGGATGATTTCGCTCCTTGACATCCTTTTGTTATGCCGTCTTGTTTTCCGTCAGGTTCCGCAGCAGGCCCTCGCAGCCGCGCAGAATATCGCGGTATGCCCGGTCAAAGTCATCCGTATACCACGGATCTTCAATATCGCCCTGCCGCTCGGCAAAGTCCAGCAGCAGATGCAGCTTTGCCTGCTGCTCCTTCGGGCACAGGGCACGCAGCTTCTTCAAGTGCCCCCACTCCATGCCGATAATCAGATCCGCCGTTTCAAAATCCTCCGGCGTAATCTGCCGCGCACGATGCTCCGTGCAGGGCACCCCGTGCTTGACCAGAATTCGGCGCGCGGGCGGATAAATCCCATTGCCAATTTCCTCGCTGCTCAGTGCGGCGGAATCCACTTCAAACTCGCCAGACACATGCCGCTGCTGTGCCAAGTACCGGAACACCATTGCCGCCATAGGGCTGCGGCAAATATTGCCGTGACACACAAATAGGATTTTCACCCGCATTCGCCTCCCTGCTATCAGTATAGCACACTTGTGCAGGAAATTCAACTATTATTTCCCAGTTTTCGCTTGTGACTCTGTGAATTGTTTGTAAAATTCGCAGAGCAATCACCACACAGGCGGTGTCCAAAGGGTGATTTCGCCCGTCGCAAGCGTTTTCGGCACGTCAATCAGCCGCTGATTGCTGCTGCCGCGGTAGAGCAGTGACAGCGACTTCTGCTCCTGCACGAAGCGTCCATCCACCAGCACGTCGATGCTGTGCAGCAGCGCCATGCGCGCCGGGTCGTTCTCCTTCAGCAGCGCATCAAGCGTGAAGCCCGTGTAGCACCAAACATTGAGGTGCTTTGCGTGCGCCGCGTCCGCAATTGTGCGGCAGGCTTCGGGCTGGCACATGGGTTCGCCGCCGGAGAGCGTCACGCCGTCCAGCAGCGGATTCTCGCCGATTTTGCGGATGATGCCGTCGGTGTCCATCAGCGTGCCGCCGGCGAAGTCATGCGACGCGGGATTATGGCAGCCGGGGCAGTGGTGCGGGCAGCCCTGCACGAACACGGTATAGCGGACGCCCGGTCCATCGACGATGCTGTCGTCTGCCAAACCAAAGATGCGGATTTCCATGGTAATTGACCCTCTTTCGCGGTGGATGAATGAATGACGGAAACGCCCTCCCCCGAAGGAGAAGGCGTTTTATGGAGAGGGACGCTGGGGCGTTGCCCCAGACCCTACCAGAGGCGCTGCCTCTGGACTCCGCAAGGGGCAATTGCCCCTTGACCCTTTTTGGGCTGCCCGGCTTGGTCGCACTACCAAACGCTCTGGATAAAGGAGGCGTTTAGTCCACCTTGATGCGCTTGATGCGTTCCGTCACGCGGGTGGTTTCCCCACGGTGGCAGCAGGGGCAAGTATCATCGATAATGCCATTATAGCCGCACAGCGGGTCACGGTCAACCGGGTGGTTAATCGAACCGTAGCCGATGCCGATGTCGTGCATATAGCGCACAATCTTCTCGAACGCATCAAGGTTCTTCAGCGGGTCGCCGTCCATCTCCACATAGGAGATATGGCCGCCGTTGGTCAGCGCATGATACGGCGCTTCCACGCTCAGCTTATGGAACGCCGTGCAGTGGTAGTAAACCGGCACATGGAAGGAGTTCGTGTAGTATTCGCGGTCGGTCACGCCGGGGATGATGCCGAAGCGCTGCTTGTCGAGGCGAATGAAGCGGCCAGACAGTCCTTCCGCAGGCGTGGCAATGACGGAGTAGTTCAGCCCCGTCTCCGCGGACACCTTGTCGGTGTATTCGCGCATCGTGCGGATGATTTTCAGGCCCAGCTTCTGGCTTTCCTCGTCCTCGCCGTGATGCTTGCCGCGCAAGGCAACCAGCGCTTCCGCCAAGCCGATGAATCCGATGGTCATCGTGCCATGCTTGAGCACTTCGCCCACCTTGTCGTTCCAGCTCAGCTTCTCGGAGTCAATCCATACGCCCTCGCCCATCAGGAACGGGAAGTTCTTCACGCGCTTGTTGCTGATGATGCGGAAGCGTTCGTTCAGCTGGTCAATCACCAGTTCCATGCGCTCCTGCAGCACCTTGAAGAACACATCGACGTTGCCGTTCGCCTCAATGGCGATGCGCGGCAGGTTGATGGACGTGAAGGACAGATTGCCGCGGCGCGGGGCGATTTCGCGATCGGGGTCGTAGACATTGCCCATCACGCGTGTGCGGCAGCCCATGTAGGCGATTTCGGTCTCCGGATGGCCGGGCTTGTAGTACTGGAGGTTGAACGGCGCGTCCACGAAGGAGAAGTTCGGGAACAGGCGCTTTGCGCTCGTGCGGATGGCGAGGCGGTAGAGGTCGTAGTTCGGGTCGCCGGGGTTGAAGTTGACGCCTTCCTTGACGCGGAAAATCTGAATCGGGAAAATCGGCGTTTCGCCGCCGCCCAGACCTGCTTCCGTCGCCAGCAGCACATTCTTCATCACCAAACGGCCTTCAGGCGACACGTCCATGCCGTAGTTGATGGACGAGAACGGCACCTGCGCGCCCGCGCGGCTGTTCATGGTGTTCAGGTTGTGGATGAGCGCCTCCATTGCCTGATAGGTCGCCTTGTCCGTCTCCTGCTCGGAGCGGCGCTGCGTGAAGTCGAGAATGCGGGCAATCATCTGCTCGTCCGCCACATACTTCGTCAGCAGTTCTGCCATGCGTGCGCGGTGGTCAGCGTTCTCTTCCAGCGTGGGTTCGAGGTTCTCCGCCTTGGTCTGCGCCACCAGTTCATTGGCGTGCGCGTCACACTCAGCGTCGTTCAGCAGCAGCTCCAGCGCACGGGAGAGGTTCATGCGGTAGCGCTTGATGAACGTCTTTTTCACGCCGGGCGCCATGCCGTAATCGAAGTCCACAATCGCCTGACCGCCGTGCTGATCGTTCTGGTTTGCCTGAATCGCAATGCACGCCAGCGCCGCATAGGACGTGATGTCCTGCGGCTCACGCAAATAGCCGTGCCCCGTGGAGAAGCCGCCCTTGAACAGGCTCTTCAGTTCAATCTGACAGCACGTCGTCGTCAGCGTGTAGAAGTCCATGTCGTGGATGTGAATGTCGCCGTCCATGTGCGCCTGACCAAATCGCGGATCCATGACGTACTTCTCGTAATACTGCTTTGCGCCTTCGCTGCCGAACTTGAGCATTGCGCCCATGGCAGTATCGCCATTGATGTTGGCGTTCTCGCGCTTGATGTCAGATTCGCTGGCGTCCTTGAACACAATGTCCCCAAACGTGCGCATCAGGCGGGAGTTCATCTCGCGGACGCGGCTGCGCTCGGCGCGATAGAGGATGTAGGACTTCGCCGTGCGGGTGAAGCCGTTGCGCATCAGCACCTGCTCCACCGTGTCCTGCACCTGCTCCACGCTGGGGATGGCGCTGATGTTCTCGTTGTTCTCCAGCAGGCGGACAACTTCCTCCGTCAGCTTGCGGCTCGTCTCATGCCCGCGCGCACTGCCCGATGCCTGAAAAGACGCGAAAATGGCCTGCTCAATCTTGTCCTGATCAAAAGGAACTTCGCGTCCGTCGCGTTTGCGAATCATATCAATGCCCATGGTCGGTGCCTCCATCATTCTCTATTCTATCCGTATTATTTCCCATTTGAGAACCAATTGATAACCAGCCGTTCATTCGGCATAAATTGTGGATGTTTTCTCCTGCCCATGCTACATATAGTATCCGCAAAGCAGGAACGAAAGCCATCATACACCACTGGGGCCGCTCTTGTCAATGCTGAATCTGGTCGAAATGGACAGCCGAAAACCGCCCGAAGCGCCGCAAGCCCGGTAAACAGAACAGCTTCCACTGGCGGCGAAAATCGGGCGAAAAAACGTTTTTTTCTGCGTTCCCGAACTTTCCCCGCTTGATACGGCAGATTTGTCCGTATTATGCGCTTGTCTGCGGGGAGTGCGCATATGAATTTGAAAATCGGATTACTCCTCCAGCAGCAGCCGCTGACCCCGGAAGCAGCATAATCCCCTTGATGAGCCGAGACGCAATCGTCTGCATGATTTTTCCTCAGAGCAAGAATGTGAACAGCTGCTTTTCCACCGGCAGCGCCCGGAACTCAAACCAGTCCGGATGTTCCTTCACAATGCCTGTCCAGAGCGCCTCCTCCGTCTCCGGAATTGTTCCTGCCGCCAGCAATGCTCGTAATTGCTCCCCAATGGCGCTCATCAGCGGCTTTATCTGCTTGTCCGGCACAACGACCATGGACAGGTCGAGGCGGTTTCTGACGCTTGCCAGCACGATTTTCTCGCCGCACAGCCGCTTCCACGGCAGCGCCATGCCGGTATAGATCGGATAGCGCACGCAGTCCGGCGCCATCCAGATATAGTGCGTGCTGGAGAGTACCCGGTCGCGCGCCGCGCTGAGCATCGCTGCGCGGCTGAACAGCGGCGGTTTGCCCGTCGGCATCGGCAGAGCATAGCGCGGCTTGTATTCCAGCACGTTCGGGTGGAACTCCGCCACTTCGCGCAGCTTCAGCCCCTCGGCATAGCACAGCAGCGCCAAATCCTGCATTTGTGTCAGCTGGCGCAGCCAGTGCATCCCCTCTTCGTCCAGCGATGCCGGGCAGACCGTCACGCACAGCGGCATCGGGTCGGTGCGCTTCCTGCGCCACCGCTGCACCGCCGACTTAATGCGCATCAGCGGCGTCACCGCCAGCGTCATGTCGAGGCTGTTTGACTTCAAGCCTCGCTTCGCCGCCGCGGACAGCGTACCCGCCGCGAAATCAACGCCGTATTCTTCCTTCAGCTGCGCCAAGCCATCCTCCTGCGGGTCTATCCGCGCAGGCGGCACGGGCAAATCGTGCGTCAGGGTGATGACGGGCTGATTCAGCGTGCAGCACTGCCAGCCCTGCACCATCGCGCGCAGGAACGCTGTACCGCTCCCTTGCGCCATCGCCCGGATGAAGCCCGCGCGCGCAAAGAAGAAGTCCGGATGCAGAAACGCGCCCGGCATCGGGTGCGCCGCAAGCGTCAGGGGCATTCCGTGCGCAAAACACAGCGTGCCGTCCGGGTCAATGCGCTCCGCCGCAACCGGACAAACCGCGCCAATCGGGTCATCCTGCGCCGGCAGATAGCCCGTCAGCACCGCCTGAGCGTTTTCCACCGGGCAGTCGTTCAGCGCGCGCAGGAGCTTCTTCTCCCAGTCGCGCTCAAAGCGCATCGCCGGATGCGCCAGCAGCGCATAGCGTTCGCCGTGCCAGAGCGTTTCCATCGCAGCAAAAGTCATTTCCGGGCTGACAAGGTATTGCAGCGCCCCGAACGCCGCCATATTGCATTCTTCGGGGGATGTCGGGGCTTCCGGCAGCACCAGCGCGTATGACAGCGCGTTGCGGTGCAGGGCGTTCTCCCGCGCGGAGGTCAGCGCCTCGGTCGCTTCCGCCCAGTTCGCCGCCTGCATCAGTATCAGGATTCGCTCCATATCGTTCCTCCGTTATACTATTTTTAGATGAACATGTGCCAAGATGCAAGCAGATGGCGCAGGTGAATCTGAAAATAGTATTATTTTCTCAGCGCCCGAATGCCCAGCGAGATGGCGTAGCACACCGCCGCGAACAGCACAATTGCCGCACCCGCCGTCGTATCCAGATAATACGCGCAAATCAGCCCCGCCACGCCGCACACCAGCGCAATCACCACGCTGTACACCGCGTGCTGACGGCTCGACCGCGCCAGATTGCGCCCCGCCGCCGCGGGCAGAATCAGCAATGCGTTAATCAGCATCACGCCGACCCAGCGAATCGCCAGCATGACCGCAACCGCCACCAGCACCACGAATGCGCACTCCACCAGCCGATTATGGATGCCTCGGCTGCGCGCCAGGGACGGGCTGATGCCCGACAGCAGCAGCGAATTGTACAACACCGCCCACAGCGCAATGCCCGCCACAAGCGCAATCAACAGATAGAGCAAATCGCTGTCCTGTACTGCCAGTACGTCGCCGACGAGCAGGGACGAATACTTCGCGAATCCACCGCCCATGGACAGCACCAGCACGCCTGCCGCCACTGACGTGGACGAAAAGACGCTGATGATTGTATCGGTGGATGCCGCCCCGGTCTGCTTGATTCGGCAAATCAGCAGCGCCCAGACGATACCGAACACCAGCATCGCCAACAAATCACTCGACACGCCGAGCAGGATGCCCAGGCCGATGCCCGTCAGCGCGCTGTGCCCCAGCGCATCGGAGAAGAACGCCATCTGCTGGTTGACCGCCATCGTGCCGAGCAGCCCCAGCAGCGGCGTCAGCAGCAGAATCGCCAGCAGCGCATTGACCATGAAGTCAAATTGCATAAATTCAAAGGGCAGCAGCGTTTGCACAAACGCGCGAATCGCATCCATCACGCCTGGCCTCCTTTCGTCTCGTCGTCCACCACGGCGGCGGCGCGGGCGATTTCCTCCTCGGGCGTTTCCGCCTTGCGCCCCATCCAGCGTTCCGCGCCATGCAGCCGCTGGGCATTGAGCGTCTTTGCGCCCAGCCCGAACACCTTCTGGAATTCCGGCGATGCGAACACGTCATCCGGCTTGCCCTGCTTCAGCACCGTCTTGTCCAGCAGCACCACATGGTCAGCATACTGGCGGACAACATTCAGGTCATGGCTGACGAGCAGAATCGCCATATGGTGATGCTCCTTCAGGCGCACGACGGTATCCAGGAACATCTGCAAACCGTTCTGGTCAACGCCGGAGACGGGCTCGTCCAGCACAAGCAGGTCAGGTGCGGGATGCAGCGCCAGCGCGAGCAGCACGCGCTGCAATTCGCCGCCGGAGCAGCGGCCGAGCGGACGGTGCAGCAGCTTTTCGCCCTCCACCATTTTCAGCGCCTCCATCACCTGCGCGCGGGTCTTTTTGCCGACCCCCGTCCACACCGGGCGGCGCGTCAGGCTGGCGGCGAGGAAATCCTCCACCGTCACAGGCATCTCCTTGTCAAATTCCAGATGCTGCGGCACATAGCCCGTGCGCATGTGCGCCACGTCGCGCCCTTCGCCGTCCACATGGCGAATCGTACCGCCGTGAGCGTATTCCCCCAGCAGGGCGCGGATGAGCGTCGTTTTGCCCGCGCCGTTCTGTCCGATCAGCACCGTCAGCTGACCGCAGTGGATGTGCATCGACACATCCTGCAAAAGCGTCTGTCCGCCGCGCACCACGGAGACATTCTCCAGCGCAATGCGGCACAGTTTGCAATTATCTGCCATTTTATTTCCCTCCTTGGGAGATTCGTGCGCTTCTTGCACCATGTTAGTATACCATGCTTTCCGCGCGGATTCTACCCTTTTCTTTTTCCATCGGCAGGAGTTTCGCATTTTTTCGCGTATTATCATAAAGAAGAGCGAATCGTCTGCATGGGCGGTTTCGGAGGATAAAGGAGGATTTTCTCATGATTGCTTTGGCTTGCGACCACACCGGCATTGAACTCAAAAAGGAAATGATGAAGCTGCTGGATTCGATGGGGCTGGAATGGAAGGATTTCGGCACGGACACGGCGGTTTCCTGCGATTATCCCGTATATGGCTACCGCGCGGCGAAGGCGGTTGCGTCTGGCGAATGCGACCGCGGCATCCTGATTTGCGGCACGGGCATCGGCATCGGCATTGCGGCAAGCAAGGTGAAGGGCACGCGCGTCTGCACCTGTTCGGACGTGTACAGTGCCGAATTGAGCAAGCGCCACAACAACAGCAACATCCTGACGATGGGTGCGCGCGTCGTCGGCGTTGACTTAGCGAAGATGATTGCGACCCACTGGCTGACCGCCGAATTCGAGGGCGGCCGTCATCAGCGCCGCATCGACATGATTACAGCGATTGAGAACGGCGCGGAGCTGTGAGGGAGACCCAAGGGGCTTTGCCCCTTGACCCCAGCAGGGCGCTGCCCTGCACCCGCGAAGGGTCTTCGACCCTCTCGACACCCTTTTCGCGATTCAGTTGGTCACACTCTCATACAGTTTCCGCGTGTTTATCCGCGAAAATAGCTACAACTACCAAACTGTAACATGGGAGTGCAGCCGAAGGAGTCCAGAGGGCGATCGGAAAGCCCTCTGGAAGCCGGTCAAAAGCCCACTATGCCAATGAAATCAACTATGCTACGCGGGGACGCCAAAGCGCTGGCTCATCCGCTTAGGGATGAACGAAAGTCCCCATATCGCTGCCTTCCAGCACCGAAATCAAATTCTCCGGCACATCCAGCCCAAACACGCGCACCATCGGCACATGATTCTCCGCACACAGCGCAAACGCCGCCGCATCCATCACCTTCAAGCCCTTCTGCAGCGCCTCCTGATAGGTAATGTCCTTAATCAGCGTTGCGTTCGGGTCTTTGTGCGGGTCAGCGGTGTACACACCGTCGATGTTCTTCGCCATCAGGATGGCATCCACCTGCATTTCGATTGCCCGCAGCGCGACCGCCGTGTCGGTGGAGAAGAACGGATTGCCCGACCCTGCCGCGAACAGCACCACGCGCCCTTCGGACAAATAGCGCCGCGCGGTCATGGCGTTGAACGGCTCGCAGAAGCGGTTCATATCCACGGCGGACATCACCACGGCATCCACGCCCGCCTGACGCAGCGCGTCCGCCATGCACAGGCAGTTGATAACCGTGCCGAGCATCCCCATCTGGTCAGCGGTAACGGCGTCCATGTTCGCCGCCGGGCCCTGACGGCCGCGCCAGATATTCCCCGCGCCGATGACAATGCCAATCTGCGTGCCCATATCCGCCATTTTGCGGATGACGGCGGCAGCACGATGCACCTGATCGAAATCAAACAGGTCGCTGCCCGTTTTCAGCGCCTCGCCGGAGAGTTTGAGCAGTACACGTTTGTAGACAGCCATGAAATTTCCTCCTCAGTTGTCATCCCTCAAGCGGCAAAGGTCGCCGCGTTCGGCATTTTTCCACGTTCTATTTTACTCCTTCAAACGCTTTTTGGCAAGAGGGTGCAGGAAAACAAGGCAATAATGAATGCAGAAAATAGGATAGAAAAAAGGAAGACCGCAGGAATTTTTCCCGCAGTCTCCCTGATATTTATGCGGATGGAGACGCAATTACGCCTTCTTCATCGCAGCGATTTCCGCCGCGAGGTCGTCCTTGCGCTTCTCGATGCCTTCGCCGCGCTCGAAGCGGACGTAGCGCACGATGTCCAGCGTGGTGCCAGCCGCCTTGGCGGTTTCGTTCATCAGAGAGGTGATGGTCTTGTCGCCATCCTTGACGAACTGCTGGTCAAGCAGGCACACTTCCTTGTAGTACTTTTCGATCTGACCCGCGACGATGCGGTCAACGATCTTTTCGGGCTTGCCGGATTCAATCGCCTTCGCGCGCTGAATTTCGGCTTCCTTCGCCAGCTTGTCGGCGTCCACTTCTTCGCGGCGGACAGCTTCCGGCTTGGCAGCCGCAATCTGCAGGCACACATCGTGGGCAAATTCCTTCACGAGGTCGGAATTCTTGCCGACTTCATCGGTCGCAACTTCGACCATAACGCCGACCTTGCCGCCCATGTGGATGTAGGAAGACACAACGCCTTCGGTCTCATAGCGGGCGAAACGGCGGACGGTGATCTTCTCGCCGATGGCGACGGTCGCGTCAGAAACCATGTCTTCGATGGTCTTGGACTCGTCGTCAACGAACTTCTGCTTCATCAGCTCGTCGAGGTCAGCCGGGTTCGCCAGCGCGACGTGCTTCGCAACAGCGTTCGCGAAATTCTTGAAGTTGTCGGTGTTGGCAACGAAGTCGGTTTCGCAGTTGACTTCCACCAGCGCGCCGGTGCAGCCGCAGGGCGTCATGTACGCCACGACAGCGCCTTCCGCCGCGATACGGCCAGCCTTCTTGGCGGCCTGCGCAAGTCCCTTTTCGCGCAGCCAGTCAATGGCCTTGTCCATGTCGCCGTCGGATTCAACAAGCGCCTTCTTGCAGTCCATCATGCCCGCGTTGGTACGCTCGCGGAGCTCCTTGACCAGAGCAGCAGTGATATTCGCCATAAGGTTCATCCTCCAAATCTTTTTCGATGTTGAAACGGGTTTGCGAGGGATTACGCCTCGGTCTTTTCCACGGGCGCTTCTTCAGCGGACTGCTCGCCCTGCTTGCCTTCCAGCACAGCGTCAGCCATCTTGCCAGCGATCAGCTTGACCGCGCGGATGGCGTCGTCGTTGCCGGGGATGACGTAGTCGATTTCGTCCGGGTCGCAGTTGGTGTCAACGATCGCAACGATCGGGATGTTCAGGATGCGGGCTTCGGTCACAGCGATGTGTTCCTTGCGCGGGTCAACAACGAACAGCGCGCCGGGCAGCTTCTTCATTTCGCGGATGCCGCCGATGTTCTGCTCGAGCTTTTCGCGCTCCGCCTTCAGCTGGATGACTTCCTTCTTGGGCAGCAGGTCGAACTGGCCGGACTGCTCCATCTTGTCGATGTCGTTCAGGCGGCGGATACGGGTCTGGATGGTGCGGAAGTTGGTCAGCATGCCGCCCAGCCAGCGGTTGTTGACATAGTACATGTTGCAGCGCTTCGCTTCGGACTCGATGGATTCCTGCGCCTGCTTCTTCGTGCCGACGAACAGGATCGTCTTGCCCTGCATGGCGGTGTCGCGGACGAACGCGTACGCTTCGTCGATCTTGCGGACGGTCTTCTGCAGGTCGATGATGTAGATGCCGTTGCGCTCGGTGAAGATGTACTGCGCCATCTTCGGGTTCCAGCGACGGGTCTGATGACCAAAGTGGACGCCAGCTTCGAGGAGCTGCTTCATGGAAATGACTGCCATAGTTGTTTTCCTCCTTGTTTTTCGGGCTGCCTCGCGGAATTGCGGGCTATGCCTTCAACCACCCTCTGCCCCTTCGCGGCGACTCACTGCATCCGCAGCACAAGGACCGCAGGACAAAGGTGCGTAGTCTTGCTGATTATACCACAAGTACGCCTGTTTTTCAACTGTTTTTTCGGGATGGGGCAAATTTTTTGCAGGATTTTATGCTCGATGCTTGGTGAACAGCTCCTTCACCACCGCATAGCTCATCTTCGGTCTCCGATACTCGTCCACCACGCCCTTGTTGTTGTGCGTTTTCGGGCGGTGCATCGCCCATTCCTCCGTCACGCGGCAATCCGCGAACTGCCACAGGAACACGCCGCTGCACGCCGGGTTCTTAAGCACCGCCTCCACCTGATCGCGCAGAATTGTGCACTGCCGCTCCTCCGACCACTTCGATTCGCCCAGCGGGTCATGGTAGCCGTAAATGCCGCCCGCGCCGATTTCGCTGATGATGACGGGCTTTCCCGCCCCGCCGTGCTCGCGGATTTCCTTGAGTTTCTGCGCCAGGCTATCCGCGACGGGCGTGTTGTGATACCACTGCGGATAGATGTTCACGCTCACCACGTCGCTGTCGCCATAGACGCGGCTGCCGGGGCGCTCCAAGAGCGCGGCGGTCATCGGGCGGGACGCGTCCAAGTCGTGCAGGAGCGCATAGACTTCGCGATAGCAGTCCGCGCCATAATCGCAGTTGTCCGCGCATTCGTTCAGGCAGCCCCAGATGAAAATGGACGGGTGATTGCGGTGCTGGGCAACCATTTCGCGCACGCACTGCCTTGTCTGCGGCATGAAGTTCGGGTTGCGCATTTGCTCTTCCTGCAAGCCGCGCGCGTGCGCCTCCTCCCACACCAGCAGCCCCATTTCGTCGCAGAGGTCGAGGAAGCGCGGGTCATTGGGGTAGTGGCAGGTGCGGACGCAGTTGCAGCCCATGTCCTTCATCATCAGGATGTCCTGCGCCATCGCCTGCAGCGGCACCGCGCAGCCGAACGCGCCGTACTCCTCGTGGCGGTTGAAGCCCATCAGGCGGAGCTTCTCGCCGTTGAGCAGCAAATCCATTCCGGAAATGCTGATTTCACGGAAGCCGACGCGGTCAATGAGATCATCCAGCACTTGATTTCCTTCGCGGATTTCAGCGCGGAGGGCGTAAAGTGCGGGCGTGTCAGGCGTCCACGCGGTCACATCCGCATAATGCGCATAGGGAATGCGGATAATGGCGGTGCTGTCCGCCGGGATGTGCGCGGTTTGGGTGAACGTCTGCCCGGCAAGGGTGAGGGTGACATCCGCCGACGCGTCGTCATCCGCCAGATTGCGGATGGTTGCGGAAATATCCGCCGTCCAGCCGTCCGCCGCGTGCTTCGTCGTGATGCCGACGCGCTCCACAAACACGTCCGGCAGCTGCTCAATGACGACCGGGCGCGTGATGCCGCCATAAGAATAGTAGTCATTCGGAACGTGCAGGGCGGAATCCTCCCCGAAACGGTTGTCCACCTCGACGGTCAGCGCATGTTCGCCGTCGGGCAGTTGGCGCACGACTGTCTCAAACGCGGTGAACGCGCCGTAGTGGCGGGCGATTTCATTGCCATCCAGCAGGACGCGTGCGCGGAAGGACACGCCGCCGAAATACAGGCGGATATTGCCCCCGCAGCGGATACGGGTGGTGTAACGCGCGCGCCCGCGGTAGTTGTGGAGCGCAGGGACAAGCTCCCATGCGCTGGGGACGGGCAGCCGCGCGGGGACGGGTGCGTCGGTGTCGAGGGCGGCGAAATCCCACAGCGTCGGCACGGGAACGGCGCGGCGGATTTGGTGGGTGGCGAATGTGCGGTCAGACATAGGGCTTCCTTTCTTCCTGCCGATGGCGGGAAAGGCGATTTTCTGGTTGTATTATAGGCGAAAATGGACAAAAAGGCAAGGGAAACAGGGGATGAAAGTAATACTATTTCCAGATTCACCTGCGCCATCTGCTTGCGCCTTTTCCATTCTGGCGTCCGCTCATTCCACTTAGCGTAGCGCTGCTACGCTGCGTTTCATTCACGTTAGCCAGAATGAAAAATTCGCGGCGCATCTTGGCGCATTTTCATCTGGAAATAGTATAAATTGAAAGCGCGCAGCCTGCGGAGAGGATGCGCGCTTTCATTTCCTATTTTATAATCTACACTGCCATTACTTCAAGAACCCGCTGATAATCTGCTCTTCCGCTTCCTGCTCGGTCAGCCCAAGGGTCATCAGCTTGATAATCTGCTCGCCCGCAATCTTGCCGATGGCGGCTTCGTGAATCAGCGCGGCGTCGAGGTCGTCTGCTTCGAGCTGCGGTACGGCAAGAATTTTCGCGTGATCCATGATAATCGCGTCGCACTCCGTGTGACCGGAACAGGCGGCCTGCCCGACAAGGCGGCTGTCGAACTTCTGCCACGAGTTGTCCTTGGCAACCGAGCGGCTCACCACATCCGCGCTGCTGCCCGCGCCCTTCATCGTCACGACGTAGATGCTTTCCGCCTTCTGGTCGCCGTGGGTCATCAGGCGTTCGCGGACGACAAGGCGCGCACCGGCTTCCAGCTCCGCCGTCGTTGTGCGGATGGTGCTGTCCACGCCGCGAATCTGCACCATTTCCATCTCCATGCTGCTGCCCTGCGCCAGATGCACCTCCGTGCCGGGATTCAGCAGGCGCTTGCCCGCGCCGTCGCCCGAACCGTAGTGCTTTTCGACGTAGCGGACGTGCGCGTTTTTCTCCACAAAGAAGCGGTGCAAGCCGTCGTGCTGGGAATCCTGCGAACCGCAGTTGTCGATGCCGCAGCCCGCGACAATCAGGACGTCGCTGCCCTCGCCGATGTAGAAGTCGTTGTAGACCATTTCCTTCAGGCCGCTTTCGCTCAGCACGACCGGAATGTGCACGCTCTCGTTGACCGTGCCGGGCTTGATGCGGATGTCGATGCCGGACACATCCGTCTTGGACTCGATGCTGATGTTCGCCGTCGTCTGGCGCGACGCCAAATGCCCATTCGCGCGGATGTTGTACGCGCCCTCCGGCACGCCGTGCAAATCCGCCACTTCTTCCAGAAGTCTGCGCTGAACAGCCGTAATCTTCTCGCTCATCAGCAGTTGCCCTCCTTCCCGGTGGTCTTTTCCAATTGTGCGCACGCGCTGACGGCGGACGGCGTGCCCAGCAGCGTCGGCAGAATTTCCGCGCGGCTGCCGTGGCTGACGATTTTTCCTTCCGCCAGCACAATGATTTCATCCGCAATGTTCAGAATGCGCTCCTGATGGCTGATGACGAGGATGGTGCGGTCGCTGCGCACCTGCCGCATCCGCTCAAAGACGCTGATGAGGTTCTGGAAGCTCCACAGGTCGATACCCGCTTCCGGCTCGTCAAACACGGACAGCTGCGTGCCGCGCGTGAGCACCGTTGCAATTTCAATGCGCTTGAGTTCGCCGCCGGACAGGCTGCCGTTTACCTCACGGTTTACATAATCCCGCGCGCAAAGCCCCACTTCGGACAAAATCGCGCACGCTTCGCTGACCGACAGGCGCTTGCCCGACGCAATCCGCAGCAAATCCAGCACGGTGATGCCTTTGAAGCGCACGGGCTGCTGGAAGGCGTAGCTGACGCCGAGTTTGGCGCGGTCGGTGATAGACAGGTCGGTCATGTCCGTGCCGTCGAGCAGAATTTTGCCTGCCGTCGGCTTCTCGATGCCGGCAATCATCTTCGCCAGCGTCGATTTTCCGCCGCCGTTCGGCCCGGTGATGACCACAAAACGCCCGCTGTCCACCGTCAGCGTAATATCATGGAGGATTTCCTTTCCCGCCGCCTCATTCGTGACGGCAAAGGACAAATGCTGGATGTCTAACATGAAAGCACCTCAACCGCGGGCATTCCCGCCATTTGTCTGATTGATTTTTTCCCGGTTTGCGCATTTCCATACGCAACCAGTGTCCATGATAGCAGTTTGCGGGGGGCATGTCAACCGATTTTCGTCAAAATCCGGCGAAATATAGGGGTTTACCGCAAGTCCGGCACGTCTGTCCAGTCGCGCGCCAGCATCCGCTCGTACTCCTCCTCCGTAATCGGCAGAATCGTGCCGTGCTTAAAGCCGTAGGGAAAATGGAAAGCCTCATCTGCGCGGGTGAAAACGCCCTTCGTCAGGTCATCCGACACGAACGGAACGTACCCCTGTCCCGCGCAGCCCGCACCGTAGAAATCCGCAAACAGGCACCAGCGGCCGTCGGCGAGTTTGACGGCGGTCGGCGCTTCGTACATGCCCTTCGTCTGCGCGCCCATCGAATCATCGAAGCCTTCCACGCGCTCGAATTTTCCATTCACATGGTCGCTGACGAGCAGCAGCAAGTTGTCCGGGTTCGGGCTGCTTTTCACAAAAAGGTAGAATTTGCCCTTCTCCTCGTACATGGCGGAGTCGATGATGCTGCTGTCCGGCTTGCGGTAAATCAATTCCGGTTCGCTGTAATGGACGAAATCTTTTGTCCGACTGCCGTAAATCGCCATATTCCCGAAGTTGTTGCAGCGGTGCTTCGACGACCAGTGCACGAGATATTCGCCATGCTCGCTGTCAAAAATCACGTCAGGCGCCCAGACGCAGCCCATGTCGTCCGTGCCGAAGCGCACCATTTCCTCCTCCGACCAATGCACGAGGTCGTCGGACACCCAATGCGCCAAATCTCTGCTGCCGTTTAGCCCGATATTCCGCCATGAGTGCTGATATTGGTTGCGCATCCCGTAGGACAGGCTGAGGTCAGTCGCGAAAATGTGGAATTTTCCGGATGTGTGGTCGCGGACAATAGTCATATCGCGCACGCCGCGGTCACCATAGTATGCCCAGAGGACAGGATGTCCGCCGTTGAGCGCCTGCCAGTGGAATCCGTCGCGGCTGATGGCGAAGTGCACCTGTTCGCCGTCAGGGGATGTTTTCTCCCGAAAATGAACGAAAAGATAATGCTGCATGTTCAACCTCCTTGCGGCATGTTTCCATAAAAATTCGCGATGGCGCACCGATTTTCCTGCTGATTCTGCATATTTCGGCGAATTTTTGTCTGCTTTTCTGCATCATCCGCCGCCACACGGAAAGAGCCTGCCGCAATCCGCTTGCAGCAGGCTCTTCGTTATGCAATTGTCGGGGTTGACCTATATGTTTCAAGGCTCAGACAGCATGGACTGGGCAGGCGGCTCGCACCGCCCACGGGGAACTGTTAGTTTTCCGGCTCCAATAAGCCCAGTTTTCCGTCTTTGCGCTGATACAACACGTTGATTTCCTCGGTTTCGGCGTTGACGAACGCGAAGAAGCTGTGTCCCAGCATTTCCATCTGAACAGCGGCGTCCTCTACAGACATCGGACGCACGGGGAAGGTCTTGTGGCGAACGATTTCCGGCACGCTCTCTTCCGCCGCAGCGTCCTCATCCTCGATGAATTCCAGCTCATTGCTGGCGAAAGCATCGTCGCGGATGCGCTTGTCGAGCTTCGAGCGGTGGCGGTGAATCTGACGTTCCATCTTCGCCAGCGCCTGATCAATGGCGAGGAAGAGGTTTTCGGGCTCAGAGGCCTCCGAGCGGAGGATAACGCCATTGCCCATGGGGACGGTGATTTCGACGGTGCGAATATCGCGCTTGGGTTCCTTGCTCAGCCGAACCTGCATTTCCGTATCGGGCAGGAGATAGCGGCCCATGCGCTCCGTCTTTTTCTCAATGCGGCGGGTCACATGGGGGGAAACCGTCATATTCTTCGCATAAATCGTCAACTTCATAAAATCAGTTGCTCCTTTCGCAGTTGATAATTCCTGCGGAAGCACATGGACACTTGTCAGCGCTTCCGCTGATTCTGATGCGCCATCGGCATCACGTCCTTTCTCTGTCCTTGTGTTTATATATTTCGACGCTCCCTCGAAAATTCCTGCTGCTTTTGCAAAAATATTTTTCTTTTTTGACCAGAAGCCGCAACAAGGGAGTTCCTCCCTTGACCCTTTCGCGCGATTGAGTTGGTGACAACTGCACACTATGCCCGCGTGTTTATCCACCTTGCGCCGCAAATTCCGTTCCCCAAACGCCGCTTTTCCCACATTGCAGCAGGTAATGGCGAAGGAGTCCAGAGGGTGACCGCAGACTTCGTCTGTTTCCATTGCCCTCTGGAACCCGCGGAAAAGACCAATATCATAAGAAAGGCAGCCGCATCCCCTGCGCCCAATCGTTCGCGCGGGGGATTTTCTATTCCCCAAAACGACAAAAAAGCGCCCTTGACTCTCGCGAATCAAGGGCTAATAGGAATCCGGCAGCGACTTATCCTCCCGGGCCGTGTCCAGCCAAGTACTTTCAGCA
>OGDY01000370.1_pt1 | contig 61814 bp, 60 predicted proteins | sample 1570341 | NCBI WGS metagenome assembly OGDY01 (sample SAMEA2581972, study PRJEB24529) | metagenome | biome: Human gut stool | place: China | collected 2011 | reverse complement strand
CGATGTCATGACACTGAAGCCATTCCTGAATCAGATGGAAGATGATCTTTCCTTTACATTTGACCGGATCGTTTGCGATGCAGGGTATGAAAGCGAGGAAAATCTGTCCTTCCTGCGTGCGAAAGGAATCGAGGCCTACATCAAGCCTGCAAACTATGAGCAACTGGGGACAAAGAAATTTGCAAAAGAAATCGGCCGCAAAGAAAATATGCAGTATGACAAAGAAAAGGACTGCTACCTCTGCCATAACGGCAAAGAGATCAAAAGAAGCGGAAGCCGACGTGTAAAGACAGCCTCCGGGTACATACGCGAGGAAACGCAATATGCTTGCAGTGAATGCGGAGGCTGTCCATACAAAGAAAAATGCATGTCAGGAAAGAACTGGAAGAAGCCGCTGGAAGAACGCTACAAAAAGCTAACTGTTTCGAGATTGTTTGAGGAACTCAGGGAAGAGGAATACCGCAAGATCCATTCCGAAGAAGGCAAGAAACTTCGCATGAATCGGAGCATTCAGGCGGAAGGCGGCTTTGCAGACATTAAGGGCGACAGTGGATTTACAAGGTTTCTTTGCAAAGGAACTGAAAATGTATTTGCAGAATATATTTTGTATGCGATGGCCCACAATCTGGGGTGGCTTCACAGCCGGATACAAAATGACAAACTGGATCTGCACCTTTATGAACTGAAAGAGGGCGAAAAAGAAGCTGCATAATTTAAAAACAAAAAAATGATGGAAACATAGAAGAACGGCAGAAGCGGTTCTTGTTTGTGTTACACAAAAATGAAGAAAAGACGGAGCAAAATTCCGCTTCCTTTCGTAAACCGACATCTATAGAAAGAGGGCTGCGCCCTAACGGTTATTTTCCGTTAATGCGACAGCCCCCTTTTGCATATACACTTGCATGCAAGTGCATATATATGCACTTGATATTAACAAAAATAGTGAATAATTGTGCATATAACTAAAATGTAGGCATAAATATAAAAATTTTTTAGTATTTTTTCAAAAAACATATTGCATTTTTATTCATAAAGATGTATACTCAATCATGTCTTTAAAAAAGAAATGAATATGCAAATGTGAAAGGAAAAGATTAAGATGAAAAATTTAAAAAAAGTAAAGAAAATTTTAGCAGTCTCACTTATTATGATTCTGGCACTCACGGCATTTACCGCTTGCGGTTCAAAAGATAAAACCGAAGAGAAAATGACAACGCTTGTACTCGGAACTTCCGCGGACTATGCACCGTTTGAATTCATGTATCCGGATGAAAACGGAGAGATGGTTTTCGGTGGTATCGATGTTGATACGGCACAGTACATAGCTGACTATATGGGAGTAGAACTTCAGGTTGAAAATATGTCATTCAGCAATCTGCTGACAGCACTCGGCAAAGGACAGTTTGACATTGTACTTGCAGATATTGAAGCAACCGATGAAAGAAAAGAAGCGGCTGACTTCTCCGACCCTTATCTGACAGAACCTGCTCCGCACTTCCTCGTTAAGAAGGAAAATGCAGACCAGTATAAATCTTATGCTGACTTCGAAGGAAAGACAATCGGTGCACAGACTGCAACAACAAAACTAAAAATGGTCGAAGCAATTCCGAATGTAAGTGCTGTTTCCCTTCAGAGTGTACTCGATCTTATCAAAGAGCTGTCTTACGGAAAGGTGGATGCAATCCTCGTAGATGGTTCCGTAGCACAGCAGTACCAAGCAACCAATGACGATCTTGTAGCGATGACATTTGACGAGCTTGGCTCATCCGCAGAGGTTTGCGTAGCTGTTGCAAAGGGAGATCCTAAGGGACTGCTTCCTAAGATTAACGAAGCAATTGCAAAGATGACAGAAGAAAACAAGATTGAAGAATTTAAGGCAAATGCAGAAGCCCTTGCAGATGTAATGCAGGAAGTTTCGGCACCTGAAGAAGAATAATTATACAGAAAGGAAAGAGTATCTATGTTTTGGGATTGGTGGCAGAGTTTATTTACAGACACACCCGCGTATGCGTTTTTTAACTTTAAGTTTTTACCAAAGTATGGATCTGCAGTGATTCAGGGTGTAGAATACACCCTGATTCTTTCTGTGGTATCTGTGCTTTTGGCAGTGCTTCCGGCACTGCTGCTTGCAACGATGAGATTGAGCAAAAACAGGCCGATTCGGTGGCTTTCAGGAGCTTATATTGCAATCTTCCGTTCAACACCGATGCTGGTGCAGCTTATGATAATCTACTTCGGAGTTTTCTTCTATATCCCTGTTCCGAAGGTCATGCTTTTCGGATTTATTGATTCCACGAGATTCATACCGGGAGTAACGGCACTTGCACTCAACAGTGCGGCATATGTTGCGGAAATTTTCAGAGCAGGAATTCTTGCCGTGGACAGCGGGCAGATGGAAGCAGCACGCTCTCTCGGGCTTTCGCAAAAACAGAGTATGCAGCTTGTAATACTCCCGCAGGCAATTAAAAATGTGTTGCCGGCACTCGCAAATGAAGTTGTTACTATGGTTAAAGAAAGCTCAATCTGCATGATGATCGGTATGGCGGAAATTATGTTTACCGCACAGACAATTGCAGGTGCAACGATTATATCGGTAGGACCATTTATGCTTGCAGCATTTACCTACTTTTTGATTACCTACCCGACATCCAAGGTTATTGAACATATCGAAAGGAGAATGCGTCGTGGAGACAAACACTAACTATATTATTTCCGTGAAGGATTTGGTAAAAGAATATAACGACGGCAAAGTCACAGCGCTCAGCCATTGTAATCTTGATGTAAAGAAGGGTGAAGTTGTGGCAATTATCGGGCCGTCAGGCTCAGGAAAATCAACGCTTCTCAGAAGCCTTAATCTTCTTGAAGAGCCGACATCGGGAGAAATATTTTTCGAAGGTGTAAATCTCGCATCAAAAGATGTAGATATAAATCTGCATCGTCAGAAGATGGGAATGGTATTTCAGCATTTCAATCTCTTTCCACACAAAACGGTCATCGAAAACATTATGATGGCACCGGTAACCCTTAAGCTTGCAAGCAAAGAGGATGCCGAAGAACAGGCGGTGAAGCTTCTGGAACGGGTAGGTCTTGCCGACAAAAAAGACGAATATCCCAATATGCTCTCCGGTGGGCAGAAACAGCGTATTGCAATCGTAAGGGCACTTGCGATGCATCCGGAAGTTATGCTTTTTGATGAGCCTACATCAGCACTCGACCCGGAAATGGTTGGGGAGGTGCTTGATGTAATGCGTGAGCTTGCGGATGAAGGCATGACGATGATCGTTGTAACACATGAAATGGGTTTTGCAAGGGAAGTTGCCGACCGCGTGATTTTCATGGCGGACGGTGCGATTGTTGAGGAAGGAACCCCATCTGAACTTTTTGATCATCCGAAGGAAGAAAGAACGAAGAATTTCCTGAATAAAGTCCTTTAGTTACAATGAATCGCAAATTTTGTTCACGTTCCGCTTAGATTAATGTCAAAAAAGTGAAATTTCCTTGAAATTTTGTCGAAACTTGTCTATAATAATCAATTGTGGTACCTGATATTAATCTTATGAACTGGAGGAATTGTGACAATGGAAAATTATGTTTTCTTTGTGAGTATTGCGATAATTATGCTTACAACCAAAATACTGGGAGACATGACAAACAAGGTTAATATGCCACAGGTTGTCGGTGCTTTGTTAGCGGGAATTATCATAGGCCCGTCATGTCTTGGATTGATTGAACAAACGGACTTCATTTCCAAAACGGCAGAAATCGGTGTTGTTTTGCTGATGTTCACCGCGGGACTTGATACGGATATGGAGCAGCTTAGGAAAAACAGCGTTGCTTGTTTTGTTATCGCTGCGATAGGCGTTATTGTTCCGTTGATTGGCGGCACTGCATGTTACTATTTCTATTTCGAAGAGGGAAATACCGATTATGACAGCATTTTAAAGGCTATTTTCATTGGTGTTGTTCTTACGGCTACATCGGTAAGTATTACCGTAGAAGCCCTCAGAGAAATGGGAAAACTCGACGGTAAAGTAGGAAATGCGATTTTGGGCGCTGCGGTAATAGACGATATCATGGGAATTATCGTTCTTACTGTTGTTATAAGCCTCAAGGACGAAAGTGTTTCCATCGTGACCATTTTACTTAAGATTCTGCTTTACGTAGCTTTGATGATTATGATTGCATATATATGCAAATCTTTCAAGGGAATTATAGATGCAAACAAAGGCAAGCGCAGAATTACGACCTATGTCGTGGCGGCATGTTTTATCGTTGCCTTTGCTTCTGAAGAATATTTCGGAATTGCGGACATAACCGGTGCATATTTGCTTGGTTTGTTCCTTTCGCAGCATGAAATCAAGCATGAAATCGCCAAAAAGGTTTCCTCACCGTCCTACCTGTTCTTCTCGCCGATTTTCTTTGCGAGCGTAGGACTGAAGGTTTCCCTTGATGGGTTTACCAGTTCGCTTTTGATCTTCTCCCTTATCCTGCTTGCAGTAGCGATACTGACCAAGATCGTCGGATGCGGACTTGGTGCGAAAGTATGCGGATTCGATAAGAAAGAATCCATTCAGGTCGGTGTGGGAATGATATCAAGAGGCGAAGTTGCCTTGATTGTGGCACAAAAAGGATACGATATCGGGCTCATAGATGCGTCCATGTTCCCGCCGATTGTAATTGTGGTAATTGCCACAACGGTTATCACACCGATTGTTTTGAAAAAAATCATGTAAACGCAAAAACATATTCAAATTCTCTTTCATTAAAAAGTTCCCTGCGATATGCAGCGGAGCTTTTTATTTTTGGTAAATTCGACATAATGTTACAAAAATTAGCAAATATGTAACATTATATACTGTATGATTAAGGCGAAAAGAGGTGAATAGTATGAGAGATTATCAACAGAAAAAGATGAAAGTCTATCTTTTGCCCGAGCCGGTATACAGACAGTCTTATTGGGCACTCAGGGATTTGAACAGAATGAAGGAGGAACTGAAGCGGTTAAATGAGGAAAGGGATGTGATTGCAGTCGGAGAAAAGAATATGTCGAATTATGGTTTTGGTACAGGCAGAATAAGCGATATAACAGGGAACAGGGCCGTAAAAATTGCACATCTCTCTTCAAGGATTCTTGCCATAGAGGCGGCATTTGACGAAATTCCGGAAAAATACCGCAGAGGACTTTGGAGAAAAAACGTTGAAAATTTAGGATATCCGGGGGATGCACACATCAATACATGGAAGAAATGGCAACAGATACTTATGTATCATGTTGCAAAAAATTTGCAAATTTATTAATTTTTTTCAAAAATGTGCTGAAAAACACAAAATTATATGGTAATATGTTACTGTAAAATAGTGTAAAGGAGGTACGCGGATGAAGAAAAAAATCGTAGGCATTGCTTTGATATGTGCTGCACTTTTGACCCTTGGATTTTGGGAATTCTGGGGAAGACGGAATATTGGATATGATGAGATCTTAACATTTAAAGAGAACATTCCAAAGAGCAGTATCATCGACAAGCATATGCTCACTACAAAGAAGGTCGAGAATGCAGCCAAGGATGCTCTGAAACCGGGAGAGGAAGCCTTCATAATCGGCAAGGAAAGCAGTCATTACATACCGAAATCGGAGGCTCTGTATCGTGAATATTTCATCGATAACAGACTTGCCACAGGAGGTATTTCAGAGGATTATGTGCTTTCGCTGCCCGATGATTGGCTGGAATCTTATCCACAGACACTAAGGAGGGGTGACGATGTATTGTTCTGTTGCAAGGGCGCGGTTGTGACAAAGGCGGTAGTGGCATATGCACGAGACGGAAACAACGCGGAGGTTATTTTTTCTGAGAATGAAAGACTTTCGGGATCGGCACCGGTAAGCAGCATCGAAGTCGTTGTGAGCGAGAAACAAGCAAATATGCTGGGAAAACTTGCAGATAAAGGGAACAAGTTTGTTCTGCTTTACGCGGCAGGAGGTGACGGCTGATGGATAATTTGATACAAACCAAAGCCATTGGTTTTCAGAAATGCTGTGAGCAGGTAAAAATCTGCCTTGACACCCACTGGAAGGGTATGGACGACTTAGCGAAGATGAACATGCTCGAGCGTGAAAAAGCTGCAATATTGGGAAGCGAAGAAGAGATGCGTTTTTACAAACAGGAAATAAATGAAATACTTTCGCAGCAACAGCTTCAAGAAGTAATTCCGCCATTTTGGTATCGTAACCTTACAGAGGGTGTTTTTGCGGAACTTTACGGACTTGCGGGGCTTGCACCGTGGGTGTACGACGAAACAGAGGAATACAAAAGATCTTCTTCGGCAAAACTGATAGGAGACAGGCTTTACTGCCTGATAGACGGAAAATCTGTACTTCAGCCGCAGAGAATCCCATCGGAGCGGAGACAGCAGCTGCGACGAGCGCTTTTGATGGGAAATCCAAGGCAAAGAATGGAACAAGGCTTTCATGAACTATATCTTTCCAACGGAATACGGGCGACCATTTATGCGGGGGAAAGGACGAAGCCGAACCAGGACATCATGGTCTTTCGAAAATATCTCCTGAGAGATCTCAGCTTTGAAAAACTTGCCGAACTGGGCACAATACCGGCCGAAGGCTGCCGGCTTTTCAAAACGATGGTTGCTGCAGGGTTCAATGTTATGTTTGCGGGGACCGTGAGGTCGGGAAAGACGACGTTTCTGCAGACATGGCAGCGATATGAAGAAGCAGATAAAGAAGGGCTTGCGATATCGACAGACCCGGAAACACCATGGGATAAAATTATGCCGGAAGCACCGCTTATGCAGCTCGTGGCCGATGGTGAGGAGCTGGAAACACTGACAAAATCCCTATTGAGAGGCGATAACGATTATGTGATTCTGGAGGAGATGCGTGATGCTCAAAGCTTTCGACTGGCATTGGAAATATCAGGAATTGGAGCGGGGCGATGCAAAGCCACGGTTCATTCGGGAGATATTCCGAACCTGCCCTACAAAATTGCAACCAAGATAAAGAGCCGATACGGGGGAGACGAGCAAAGCCTGATTTTGCAAGTGTTTTGTGCTTTTCACTACATCTTTGAACTTGCTCAGCAGGAAGATAACCGGGCTGTGAAGAAGCTGAAGTCGATTTCCGAATTATGTTACGATATTGAAACAGACCGTGTAAGCATTCACCTTATCTGCATTTACGACGAACGAAGCCGGACTTGGAAGTGGAACAATCACATAGGTGCGGAAAAAGAAAAACTGCTTGCACTTTGGCCGAAGGAGGCGGAAACCATGAGAGAAGAACTACGAGCGCTGTCCGAAAAATACCCGATGGTGGGGAAAAAGGTGATTTATCCGAGATACTATCATCCAAACATGAAGAAAAGGGAGGATGCAAATGGTTGAAACAGCGGCTTTACTGTGTGCATTCAGCGGGACCTTGCTTTTGCTTATGCCGTGGATTGATGAAATCAGCAAAGGTTATGTGAAAAAGTACGAAAATACTTTTTCACAGCATATCAAAACCCTGCTCAAGGTCACAACGGGAAAAGGCGGCGGAAAACAAATGAGAATTTTCTTGCTTCTTTCTGCAGGAGCGGGCAGCGTTGTGTTTTCATTGCTGAGCGGGAGAATCGGTGACATTTTGTGTTTAACGGCGGCTGTGTTCGCATTGCTGCTGCCCTATGCACTGCTTCGCGTGAAACTTCGGTTTATTCGGGTCGAGAGTTCAAGGGAAGGTGAAATACTGATTACGGAACTTTTGGAAAACTATAAGATTAATTATTTTAATATGCAGCGTGCGATTGAAGTGAGCGCGGCAAGCATGGAAGAAGCACCGAATTGCAGGAGGCTTCTTTTTAATTTGTCAAAAGGCATAAACTCTGCGGGAAGCAATGACGAACTGAAGCAAATTCTGGATGAATTCAGGCTTTCCATCAATACCTCATGGGCGGGAATTCTTGCGGTTAATCTATACTTTGCATTGTCTTCGGGCATAGAAGTTACGCATGCACTTGCCGATCTTGCAAGGTCGGTGGAAATGGCAAGAAAAATTAACGAATATGTAAAAAGAGAAAACAATGAGGCCAAACTGATGCTCAAGTATCTTGCACCGATTTGTTATCTCCTTACAGCGGCAGGTGGAATTTTCTTTTTCAATTTAAGCTGGAGAAAATTTTTACTGTATCAATTTCAAACCGCCGCAGGACTCACATGGTTTGTTGTTTCGCTGATTCTTTATATTTCCGGAGTCATTGTATTCACCTATATTTCACGAGGCAAGCTTGACTTGTAGGAGGGAGAAATGAAGAAAGAAATTTTGGAGCTCGAATTGTATGACAGCTGCATTACCCTGAAAAACCTTGCAATCGTAAATGGGGCAAAACCTTTTTCGGGTGAGTTTTTGTATACGATGCTGATGGAAAATGCGGTCAAATTAAAACCGATTTACCGGGAAATGCTGTTGATGTACAGACAGGGCAGAGACGAAGAGGCATTTAGATACTTTGCAGATGCCGTGAATACCAAGGCAGGAAGGAATTTCGCAGCCATACTGACAAAAGTCGAGAAGATAAATCCGTCCGAACTGATCGAACAGATGGAGGTTTTTCAGAACATGATAGCAGAAAAGCGAATGACGCAGGCTCTTAAGACTGCACAGAGAAACAGTGTCATAACCACGATTTGGTCAAGTGCCACGGTTTTTTCACTGCTTATCAACTTTGTCGTGGTTGCGGTATTCATGGACACACTGAATATGCTTAAGAATTTTTTTTAGGAGGAAATGAGTTGAAAAATTTGATTATTATTATAGGAACGATTTTGCTTGGAGCATTGATTGTGAATTCACTCATACTGGGTGACGGAAATTCGCTGAAAACAGCAGCTGAGGATATTATGGATGAAGGAACAAGTGCAATTATGGACACGATTGATTTCGGAAAGGCGGCGGGTGGCATATGAAACAGCTGATTATCATAATGGGAACCATACTGATTGGATGCATCATATTTGAGATGATGGCAGGCGGGCAGCCAGGCAGCCTTCGCTCCGTAAGTGCGGAGGCCATGAGAAGAACGGTGGAGGCATATGGATGAAGGATATGATAACTACAATCGCTTCAATCATGATATTGATGATTTTTGTTCTGCAGTTTGTTACAAATCAAATAACCTATACGAAACTCGCAGGCAGCGGAAGTTATGTAAAGCAATTTGAGCATATTGCGGTCGAAGCCGGCGAAGTTTCAGCCGAAAACATCCAAAACTTAAGGCGAAATGCCGCACAGGTGCTGAACTGCCTGCCGGATGAAATCCATATCGATGTGAAGGAAGCGGAATCCGAAACTTATGTCTATGATGTGCGTGTGCCGCTGAAAAATATCATCGGAGCAGCAAAAATGCTCGGAATATCTGAGGAAGAAAACAGAGTGGAATATCATTTCAAAGGAGTCGTTTTGGCGCCAAAGGAGGACGAGGAGGATGAAAAACCTGATCATGACGATGGGGATCATGATTCTGTTCTGTCTGCTTCTTAAGTTTCAGACGGAGCTGAATATTATTTTCGTTCAAAATATATAATTTTTGTTGACATTTAATTGTATTGTGTAGTAGAATATATAAATTGTAAAAGGGAGTAACTGGCGCGTGTACGCGTGGTATTTTGCGACATCCCAATCGGGGAGGCCCGATTCGCTGATATCTTAAATAGTAAGACTTTTACCGTATATACTAAATATATGGTGGAAGTCTTTTTTTTATTGACTTACTACCGGAGGAGGAGAAATGCAATACTACTTAAAAAATGTTGACGAAACCTTGTCGGAAGTGAAATCCGGCATAGGAGGATTGACATCCGCTGAGGCAGGCGAAAGGCTTGCCCGCGACGGAAAAAACAAGCTGGCAGAGGCCAAGAAAGATTCACTGCTGAAGAGATTTCTCTCGCAGCTTGCAGACCCGATGATTATCGTGCTGATTGCAGCTGCGGCAGTGTCGGGAATCACCTCATACTATGCGGGTGAAAACTTTGCGGATGTTATCATAATTATGGCAGTTGTTGTCATTAACGCTATCCTGGGAATGTATCAGGAAAGCAAGGCCGAAAAGGCAATCGAGGCTCTGCAGGAAATGGCGGCAGCAACCAGCAAAGTGCTCAGAGACGGCAAAGTTCAGACTGTAAAGAGCGAAGAACTGGTTGTAGGGGACATTGTGATTCTGGAAGCTGGAGATGCCGTTCCGGCAGATGGAAGAATTATCGAGAGCAACAGCCTAAAGATTGAAGAAGCAGCACTTACGGGAGAAAGCGTTCCTGTAAGCAAGTTCTGTGAGCCGCTCTCCCTTGGAGAAGCGAAAGACATCCCTCTCGGAGACCGTAAGAACATGATGTACATGGGAAGCACGGTCGTTTACGGAAGAGGCAAGGCCGTTATCTGCGGAACCGGCATGAACACCGAAATGGGTAAAATCGCAGATGCACTTGCACAGGCACAGGAAGGAAAAACTCCTTTGCAGATTAAGCTTACGCAGCTCAGTAAGATTTTGACGATTCTGGTTCTTGCAATTTGTGTCGTTATTTTTGCAGTCAGCCTTCTGCGCGCGGGAGACATTAACGGAACTGTTTTGCTTAACACCTTCATGATCGCGGTAAGCCTTGCCGTTGCGGCAATACCGGAAGGACTTGCAGCGGTTGTAACTATCGTACTTTCCATCGGCGTTACGAATATGAGTAAACGAAATGCCATCATAAGGAAGCTCACGGCGGTTGAAACGCTCGGATGTGCACAGATTATTTGTTCCGACAAAACAGGAACGCTTACGCAGAATAAAATGACTGTTGTTGAATGCAGCAGCGGAGAAGCTGAGGACGGTCTTTTGGCAGAAGCAATGGCTCTTTGCTGTGATGCAAGAATCGAGAAAGGCGAAGACTCCGCAATCGGAGAGCCTACCGAATGTGCGCTTGTAAATTATGCTCACAAGGTTGGAATTGAAAAAGCGGAGCTTGAAAAGGAGATGCCGAGAATTTCCGAGGTTCCGTTCGACAGCAGCAGAAAAATGATGTCAACTCTGCACAAAAGAGTCTCCGACGGAAAAATCATTCAGTACACCAAAGGTGCTCCGGATGAAGTCCTTAAGAAGTGTACCAAGATTATAAAGGGCGGAAAAATCCGTGAAATCACCGAAGAAGACAGAAGAGAAATCGCAGGTGCAAACAAACAGATGGCAGACAAGGCACTGCGTGTTCTCATGGCAGCCTTCAAAACCTATGACGAAATGCCAGGCGACATTTCGCCTGCGGGAGTGGAAAAAGACCTTTGCTACATCGGCCTTGAGGGCATGATCGACCCGGTAAGACCGGAAGTTAAGGCGGCGATTGAAGAATGTAACGAAGCGGGAATCAGACCGATTATGATAACCGGTGACCACATCGACACAGCATCGGCAATCGGCAGAGAACTGGGAATCCTGAGCGAGAATACACGCGCAATCACCGGCGCAATGCTGAATGACTTGAGCGATGATGAATTTGAGAAGGAAATCGAAAGCATCAGCGTTTATGCACGTGTTCAGCCGGAACACAAAGTCCGCATCGTAAACATGTGGAAGAAAAAAGGCTATGTAACAGCCATGACCGGTGACGGTGTAAACGATGCACCGAGCATTAAATCCGCGGATATCGGCGTTGGTATGGGTATCACAGGAACTGATGTTACCAAGAATGTAGCGGATATGGTTCTTGCGGACGATAACTTTGCTACGATTGTTGGAGCGGTTGAAGAAGGAAGAAGGATTTACGATAATATTCGTAAGTCGATTCAATTCCTGCTTGCATCCAATATGAGTGAAGTGCTCAGCATATTTACTGCTACAATGCTTGGATTCGTAATTTTACAGCCGGTGCACCTTCTGTGGATCAATCTGATTACAGACTGTTTCCCTGCACTTGCGCTTGGAATGGAAAGACCGGAAGATGATATTATGAAGAGACAGCCGCGTAAGACGACAGACGGTATATTTGCCGGCGGTCTTGGCGTAGACATGATGTATCAGGGTGTTGTTCTGACCGTACTTACACTCGCGGCATACTTCGTAGGACATTATATCGAAGCGGGTGTATGGGAAATTACGACAAGTCCGGACGGAACGACGATGGCATTCCTGACCCTTTCCATGGCTGAAATCTTCCACAGCTTCAATATGCGTTCGCAGCGCGGAAGCCTGTTCGGAATGAAATACATGAACAGAGCTTTAATCTGGTCATCCATTGCCAGCCTTGCGGCAACAACTCTGGTAATCTATGTGCCGTTCCTTGCGGAAGCGTTTGAATTCGAACATATAAGCTTCATGGAATATGCGATTGCACTCGGTCTTGCATTCCTTGTAATGCCAATCGTTGAGATCATCAAACTCATTCAAAGGAAAATGCAGAAATAAAATTTGATTTTTTTCAGAGGACTTCGGTCCTCTTTTTTTTGTGCAGGAAAGAGGCACTTATGTGAGAGATGGGCGTCTATAAGTGTATTGACATTTATCAAAATAATTCATATAATTTAAGTACGAAAAATTGTACTTAAACTATATGGAGGTATAAAGATGATTGCGACGAATTATTCAGGATTGCGTGAAAATTTAAAAGCATATATGGATACAGTTTCGGATGACTATGAGACCGTAGTTGTTACAAGAAAGGAGAATCGAAATATTATTATGATATCTGAAAGTGCCTACAATAACATGTTGGAAAATATGCATTTATTAGGCTGCAGAGAAAATTACGATTGGCTGATGGAATCAAAGGCACAGCTTGAAGCAGGATGCGTTGTCAGAAAGGAGCTTGCGAAGGAAATAGATGAATAAGGTATGGACCGAAAACGCATGGCAGGATTATATATACTGGCAGACAGAGGACCGAAAGACATTAAAAAAGATTAACAGGCTCATCGAAGATGTTTCCAGAAACGGAAATAACGGAATCGGAAAACCGGAACCGTTAGTCGGTGAATTAAGCGGATTTTGGAGCCGCAGAATTGACGAAACAAATCGTTTGGTTTATAAGAGCGACGCATCAAATATCTACATCCTCTCTTGCCGTTATCACTGTCATAGATGATTGTAACATAGTGATATTTTGCGGGCTGGCGAAAAAACGAACGAAATATCTTTAAAATCGTTCAAAATTATTGATAAAATGTGCGAAATGGAATATAATATCTATATAATTAAAGAAAAGGAGGGTTAATGTATGTCAATTACAGCGACAGAATTCAAGAATAATATGGGGAAATACTTGGCACTCTCTGCCAAAGAAGATATTTACATCAGCAAAAATGGAAAAGTTATCGCAAAACTCAGCAACCCAAATAAAAATCGAATGCAGATGGCTGAAGCCTTGATAGGAGTCATTCCGGCAGACATTACACTACAGGAGGCAAAAGATGAAAGGGTGGAAAAAATATGAACATTGTATTCGATACATGTGTAATAGTGGATATTCTACAAAAACGCGAGCCATTTTGTGAGGATGCCGTCAATCTTTTGTATGCTGTTTCCAATCAACAGATAAATGGAATCATCACCGCAAAATCACTGACGGATATCTATTACCTTTTACGCAAGAGCTTAAACGAACAAGCTGTGCGTGAGTTGCTCAGCAATATGACAGAGCTATTCGATATTGTTGATACGACAGGTGCAGATTGTAAACTTGCCTTAATTTCGGATATGAAAGATTACGAGGATGCTATTATGGTCGAAACGGCAAAGCGAATGAAGGCAGACGGAATCGTTACGCGAAATCTAAAAGATTATCAGACGGAAGACGTAAAAATATATTCTCCGGGTGTGCTGAAGCAAATTATACAGGAGTTGTCATAAATGTACTGCTCCCCCGTTTTTCAAGCGCAAAATTCGCCCAAAAAACCGAAAATTCTTGCAGGGGTTCTAACCATTGCAATTACTTGCCTTAAGGCACTTGCGCAACGGTTGTGCAGAGCCTTTTTTCTTAGGAAAAAAGACTTCCTTTTTCGGCATATTTTCGCCCTCGGAAACTCTCTTAGAAAAAAACTTGTCCTTTTTTTCATATTTTTTGTGCGAAAACTTTCGCCAACTAATATAATAATATATAAAGGGATAAATCAGAAGATATTAGAAACAAAGAACAAGGAGGAAAAAGAAATGAAATTAAGAAAGATATTACTCGCAAGCACGCTTTCTATGGCTCTGGCAATCACAGCAGCAGTCCCGGCATTTGCGGAAACAGGAGAAGCCGTTCCGATCAGCGTAGATGCGGACATGCCTATCATGGTTCAGAGCCAAAACATTAAGACCGTGCTTCCAAAGCTTACTGCAAAAAGCTATTCCTACAGCAAAATCAAGCTGTCATGGGACAAGGTAGACGGCGCATCCGGATACCAGATTTACCGGGCAACAAAGAAAAGCGGAAAGTATGCAAGAATTGCTACTGTCAGTGCGGAAAAAACAGAATACATCAACACAAAGCTGACCTGCGGCAAGACCTACTACTATAAACTCCGCGCATATCAAGTAAAGAACGGAAAGAAAGTCTACTCGAAGTATTCCACGAAGATCAGCTGCTACGCGAAGCCGAACAAGGTTAAGAATGCAAGCGTAAACTTTACAGTTGGCGGTATTAAATACTTTGATGTCGCTTGGGACAAGGTAAGCGGAGCCTCCGGCTATCAGCTTCAGGTAAAGCCGGCATCCACCGGAAAGTGGAGCACTTACTACCGTAGCAATGATAATATGGATGGCAAATGGTATAATTATTACCCGGATGAATGGAACGACAAGAAGGAACTTACTGATGTCAAGTACATTACACTTGGAACTGTGGCACACTGGAACCTCTCCCCTTCGGAAGACAGTTACAGTTTTCGTGTAAGAGCCTATAAGACGGTAAACGGAAAGAAAATATTCGGTCTGTATTCGGAGCCGGTTACCATCGAGCCGGTCTGGAAATCCGGAAAACAGCTTCAGGATTTTGTGCATACCTGGGTCGATAAAAACTACCCGACTTACGATCGAGCATTGTGCGAAGAATTTGCAACTCGTGCGACCCCGGAAAACGGTACAAGCTGGGGGACGACATGGACTTGGTGCATTATCAACAGGTACACCCCAAAAGAATATATACTTGAGCACTTTTGTGAATCAACACTTAAAAACTATTTCGATGCATGGTGGGGATTGGCTGACAGCACTTTCGGTTGTCTGTATACTAAGGACCGTGGAAATGGAACTTGGCAGGTATGGTGGCTATCGTAAAGTGCCTTTTCAAAGATGAAAAACTAAGTTAGAATAAGGATTATCCGCTGGGCGGTTTCGTCACTTTCCGAAAGGAGGTGGCGCCTATGACATACATAACAGTAAGTGATTTACTCACCTATTCGCTTGTACTGATAGGGCTTGCGTCACTGATCGTTTCGATTAAGCGCAAGTAAGGAAAAACCGCCAAACTAGCGTTTGACGGTTTCTGTTAAATACTTTTGACGGAACCGCCTAACCACAAGCGGTAATCCTTTTTCTATATATAAAATACACCAAACTAGGTAAATTGTCAAACGGAAAGAGAAATCTTTTCCGTTTTTTTATTGCAAAAAGGAGGGAAAGTATGAATAAGACAAGAGAACCAACCGTGATAAGAGCCGCAGAAAAGCGGTTTTTTTCATATCAAAATTTAAGAAAGGAAAAGAAACGATGAACAAAATCAGTAAAACAAAGAAGCTTCTTGTGGTTTTCCTTGCGTTTCTGATTGCCTTCACCTATATACCGCTTGGCATTGGGGTCGGGGAAGCAGATGCGACAAGTTCAGTCACGGGAACCTTTAAGGACACGAGAGTTCTGGAATCCGCAAGCGGCGGAAAAATCGAGTATACCGGTAAAGATGCAAACTGGATGCAGGTATATTTTGTTTCCTATGCAAGAGGCGGAAGCTTTAAAATCGGTCCGGTAAGGGAAGTCAGCCCGATTCGTGCTTACCGGGTCAACGGCGATGTTGCCTACTGCTTGGAGCATGGAGTTATGGCAGACGAAACGGTAACCCTCACCGGCAAGAATCTTAGTGAGTCCTATTTGGAGGACATCTATGACAGAGCAAAGCTAAAATACATTATTGACAATATGAGCCTCTGCCTCCTTTACGGCCGGCAGTCCGGACGCTCGCTGGATGTCCTCATGGAGGACCTTGGCTTTGAGGAAAGCAGCTACTACAAGAAAACGGCACAGAAATACAACCTGGACGACTGGGAAATTGCAACCAGGCAGCTCATCCATGAAACCCAGCAGCGTTTTCGTGACAAGGACTTTAACAAGCTTTCCACAAACGGCCTTTACTACGAGAGCGGCTGGTATCAAGGGGTGGAAAATCCGGGCACCGGAACCGGAAAGAAGATTTCAGGAAGCCACTACAAAAAGCCGATTGAAAAGTGCGGAGCCGATGATATCTATAACTACATGGCAAAACTTATCAAAGACCACATCAATCTTTCTGAAAAGATGGCTGGAAGGGATAGTAAACATCCAAAAGTATTAAAACTCACGCAAGGCGAGGATAAGAAATGGTACTCGGAGAAAATCTATGTCTCAAAGAAAGAAGCCATTGCCCTTAAAATAGTGAAAAACGACAAGAAAGAAAGCGAGTACAAGAATTATCACATCAAGATTACACCGGAAGGCAGGAAATTTTACTATCAGTACATCATGGACTCGGAGCCAAACTGGGATAAGACCTACAAAGTAAAGAAAAAGATCGACTATTTTAAGCAGGTTCCGGATGATATGCTGGTCTGGGAATGTAAAGACGGAAGAGGCGGCCATGTGCAGGCTCTTGCATCGGGTTCGTGCGACCCGATTGCCCGTTATGTGAAGTTTAGCAAAGATATCCCACCGGAGCCGGAACCGGAAGAACCTCCAAGCCCGGAATATTTTCCGACCATTCAGATTGATGTCGATAAAGAAGACTTAAATCCCGGATTTGACGGAAATACGAAGACCCCAATGGGTGATGCTGCCCTTTCGGCAACCTATGTCTTATATCGCAACGGAGAAGAGGTTGACCGGGTAACGCTGGATGAATACGGAAGCACCGAGACGCTTTCCGATAAACCGTGGAGCGATGAATCCATGCTTACGAAAACCGCAAGCGGAACCACTTCCGTTCACTTGGTTGGCGATCCGCCGTCCGACCACTGCGGAACCGACGGTCCGACAAGATATGACTGGGACGCAGAAGTGACTTATACCATCCGCGAAATCCGCCCGGACGGAAGATTTATTGAGCCCGACAGCGGCGAGCGAAGTGTTACGGTAAAATATAACGCATATACCCGGGATCAAAGAAACTATGCCTGCGAAAAACAAAACTGGTCTGAGATTGTTTACGATGTGAAAGCCTCGGCAAGTGCTGGCATCACGCTCGAAGCACAAAACGGGATCTTAAGTGCCGTCGCTGACCCGATTTCAGCAGCAGCCGATACTTTCGTAAACGACTGCTACCGCGGAAAACTCACGCTTTCCAAGTCCATCGAAGGCTCGGATGTTTTTTCGGAGCGGAAAGGCGGTCTTGCAGGCGGTGAAAAAGACTCCACCAAGTCTTTATGGAAATTAAAACTGAACTCCGGCGGCTTTGAAAACCACCCGTATGTGCGCTTTGTTCGCGAAGCGGACCTTGCGGACGGAACGGCCGTATACCGGGTTGTTCGGGATGCTTCCGGAGAAGACAATACCGTAACCGACATGAAGATTGGCACAAACGGCGACCTTCTTGTTTTGGATATTCCGTATGGAACTTACACAATGAGCGAAGTCTCCGCAGACGATGCGTCTTATGTTCTTGAACATTTTCAGGTAGAAATCGGAGAACATAATAAGACTTATGATGTAACAGAAAAGAATGATGATAGATATGACTATAATGTTCGCGACAAGAAGATTACGAATGTCATTAAGGTGATTAAGACCAATGCGGAGACCGGAAAACAGGTAAGAGCGGCCGGAACCAAGTTCTATATCCGCTATATGGGAGATCCGCTCCTCTTAGACCCGGCGAAAGCAAAGAACTACGGAAGACTCCTTCCGAATGCAGAAGATATCACAAAAGACGGTCCTTACACCTGGGAGGCAGACGAAAACGGGGAAATCACCATTCCGTATGAACTCGAATGGGGTACTTACCGCCTCGAAGAATGGCTGCTTCCTGCCGGCTACTTTGTCGGTGAATACGGCGCAGGTGACACTGCCAAAAACCACGACTACGGAAAAGTGGAAGAAGGACAGCAAAAAGCACTTCTAGGGCATGAATACAGCGATTTAGTCGGTGTTTATGATGCAGACGGAAAGAAAATCACCTACAAGGGAAAAGACAGCTACAAGGTGAATGAAGTGTTTAACTTCTACACTTTCACGGTGGAAAAGCAGGAAGATCATAACGACGGAAACTTTGCACAGAGAGTCGATAAAGACGGAAACATCACCGAAGCAGACCCGGCTTATGATGCGAAAGACTATCCGTACACAAGCTATTACAAAGCGGTTGCCATGGCAAACAACATGGTAAAGGGAAAAATTGAAATAAAGAAAGACGGAGAGGTGCTTTCCGGTTTTAAGGAAGAGACAAAGGACGGAAAGAAAGTCTTTACGCCGATTTATGAAATGGGAGCGGCTTTAAAGGATGCTATCTATAACATCTATGCTGCCATTGACACTTGGCTCAATGACGGAACGGACGGACCGGACCTTTATGACAGGGAAACCGGAAAGCAGTTTACGATTCCAAAGACTAGGTCCACGAATCTAGGAAACCTCTTTGAAACCATCACAAGCGCGCTTTCGAAGTTCTTTAAAGGCACAGGCGACATCTATGAGACAGGCGAAATGCTTCACGCTTCCGGCGCAAAGCTTTGGTACTTAAGAGACAGAGCCGCTAAGGAAGACGGAAGATACACAAGAGTCTATGTTTCACCGGAGCAAAAAGATACGAAGTATTCTTACTCCTACGAAAAGGAAGAAGCAGGCTTTAAGTACCGCTACGATGTAACGGTAAATATGAACTACAAAGCAAACGGCGATGCGGTAACGGATGTGGAAGTCACAAAAGTAACCTCAACTGCTTCCGGCTACAGCCTTACGCTTCCGGAAACAAAGCCGAGCGGCTCAGTTGGCGAGCAGGTCTTTAACCCAATCGAAAGCTATCTTGCAAAAGAAGATCCGACCGATACAAGAAAAGCATCCAGCCTCTCTGTCAGTGAGAAAAGCTACACCTACGAACTTCTTGGCGGAAAAGACACCGACATCAGCGGAAACGATGTTGACCTTTCCGATATCGGGGTTTCTGCTTACGAAGAAAAGGACTACAAGGCATACATCCTTACCGCAGAGGATGTAAAACCGGAAGAAAGAGTCGTAACACCGGCGCAGGATGCGGACGGAGACGGCATATTTGAAGTTCCGGAAGTAAAAGAAACAAAGACTTCCTACGAATGGAAAAACGGCGCAGAACTTGCAAAGAAGACAAAAGGCGAAAAAGCAGTTGTAAAGATTGGCGATGATTTTGCAGTAGAAACCATCGGTTACTATCAGGCAGGCGAATTTGTTTCCGAAAACTCCATGGTTCGCTGTGATGAAGACGGAAATCCGATTTCATCCTATACGCTTCCGGAAGGCTTTAGCCTTGTTTCCTTTACCGGTGATCCGGAAGAAGAAACGCACCACATCATCGCAAGCAAAGCCGCAGAAGACGGCACAAAGTACAAGATTTTACTCAGTGACGGCACAACCTGGCAGGACTGCGATGCGGACGGCAGCTTCAAAAAGATGCTCGTTCAGAAATTTACCGCAAGATACGAACAGGTAGCAGGAGACGATAGCGGCTTTACTTTCGCATGGGACGGCTTTACGGTAGATGCAAAGGCCTCTGCTGCGGACAAAAATGTGGTAGTAAAGATCACAAAGCCGGTATCTTCCATTACTCCGGTCTATGATATCGGCGCAGGCTATATCTACAGCGAAGACGGAAATACCGTAACTTTCACAGGAAAAGAACCGACTTCCCCGATTTTCTTCTTAACCAAAGACGGAATTAAGACGGAAATGTATTATGCAGGCGGCTCCATGAAGACGATTTTTACGCTTCCGCAGAGTGCGGTTGACAAAGACTATCAGTATATTGTTCCAACTTTAAACTTTAAGGAAGGCGGAAAAGACAATATTATCGACTGGTACTCGGCTCTTCGTCCGGAGAATCCGACCGCGGAAGGATCCCCGATTCCGGGCGTAACATGGAAATCCGAAAGAATTGAATCGGCAGAAACCGGCGAAGCGGAAAGTTACCGCATTGAGATCGTGTCTAATCAGACAGCCGAAAATCCGATGGAAATTACCTTCGCAGACGGCTACACCATGACAATGTTTGCTGACACCGCAGAATCCGGAAACGGTGTTGGCGTGATTGTTCTTGATAACGTTTACAAGACAAACCGCGCGAGCCTCGGTCAGCTTGTGGATACCATCACAACCGGCGAAGACGGAAAAGCAGTCTCAAAGCTTCTCCCACTCGGAAAATATATCATCCGCGAAATCTCGGCTCCAAACGGTTATGTGAAGGATGATACCGGCTACGAAGTGGAATTATCCTACAAAGACCGATTCACACCGCTTGTATGGGCGGGTGCAAATCTTGAAAACCGCTTCTTCACAGCCGAAATCGACCTTGAGAAAGTGTTTGAAACCGCATTTGAAAGCGGCCGGTATGCGGAATCCGGCGGCGCAGCCTTTGGACTTTACAATGCCAAAGAGCTGAAGGCAGGAAAGACCACGCTGAAAGAGGGATCCCTCATGGACCTCATCAAGATTGACGACAAGGGGAAAGCCTTAAGCCATATCAAGCTTCCGTTTGGCGTTTACTATATCAAAGAACTTGCGACAAAGCAGGGGTATCTTCTCAATGACATGCCGTTTTATTTTGCAGTGGGCGAGGATAAAGAAATCACTTCCCAGCAATGCACCTTTGGTGAAGGAAGCGCAGACGGTGTAACAGGAGAAATTCTCGCATGCGGCTTTAACCATGCAAAGGTCACGATCAATACCGAGGCAAGATATCCAATGCCGACAATCACGATTAACGGAATCGAATATCCGCTCGATAAAGATGTGGAAGCAGATGGTATCAAGATTACGGCAGGAAGCGACCTTTCGAAAACAGAGATTGCCATTACAGGTGAGATAGGTGCAGATGTCATTCTTCCAAACGAAAAAACGCTGAAAGTGACCGTATTCGGAAACACGTTCACATACACTTACGACGGCGTAACAAAGACCTTCCTTCCAAAGGTAAGCTACACAGGTTATAGCGGCGTGTTTGAGGCAGAGTTTACCCCGCCGGAAGGCGAATCCCCTGCCGTAATCACAGATCGCATTGTGGTAACCGAGCCGGGAAGCGGCGCAGACCGACTCACAGCAGAAGTTACGAGAACTCCGATAACAAAGGACGAAAATCAGACCTATACGCAGGAAGCAAAGGCTAAGTATGTAAATCTTGCAGGCGAGAATGTAATTGAAGGAAGCATCTTCCGCGAAAGAGGCGGAAAAACAAGCGAAGAAGTGCTTTCCGAAAGCAGGGAGATATTTCTAATCGCCGGCGATATTGTATCCTTCAAAACGGAAAGCGGCACAAATGTAAGAGTAATCCTCGACAGAAGCGGAAAGCTTAAGACGATTCTAAACAATACTTTGAAAGGGGAGCTTAAGGACGGCGAGCGTATGCTTGCATCGGTAAACGGCGTGAATCAGTCGGATGCTGTCAAATTTGCAAAATCCGTAACCCTTGCAAGACAGGACAGCAAGGCGGATGTAATCAAGATTAAGATAAACACCCTGGACAATCTAAACGCATCGCCGATTAGGAACGATAAGGCAAAACCGGAAACACCGCCAACGCCAAACACTGCAAAACCGACTATCCGAACCATCGCAAAGGACAGCAGGAGAAACGACCACATCGCCCTTGCGGGAAAGGATGTAACCATCGTCGATACGGTTTACTTCTATAACCTGACTGCCGGGCAGGAATACAGGCTTTGCGGAAAGATTATGGATAAGGAAAGCGGAAATCCGGTTCTGATTAACGGGAAAGAAGTGACAGCGGAAGCAGCATTTAAGCCGGCAGTTTCCACCGGAACGCAGGACATCCACTTTACTTTTGATGCAACGGATTTAGCAGGCAAAGACGTCGTGGTATTTGAGGAAATTTATTGCGATGGGGTAAAGATTGCGGAGCATAGGGATATCACAGATAAAGGGCAGACCATCTCGTTTGACAAGCAGGAAAAACCGGAAAAACCGAAGAAACCGGACAAGCCAAAGGAAGAAATTCCAAAGACAGGCGATGAATCGGCAGCAGGCATTTATTTTCTTCTCATGCTTTTCTGTGCTTTGGGGTTTATCAGCGCGTCGAAAAAAGAGGAACGAACGGAAAAAAAGAAGCATAATCTGAGCAAACTTTAATCTAAAATAATGTAGACAAGACATATGTGCTGTGATATAATTAACAAAGTTTGACTACAGAAAAGAAAAGAGGACTTTGCATAATGGGAATCGTAGTAGGAATTGATATAGGCGGAAGCACCACCAAAATCGCAGGGTTTGATAAGGGAAAAATGCTGAAGCCGGTTCAAATTTCGGCGAATAATGCGATTGCATCTTTATTCGGTGCATTCGGAAAATTTTTATATGACAATCACTTGAATTTAGATGATATACAGCAGGTAAATCTTACGGGCGTGGGATGTGCCGGCGTAGAGCAGCCGATATACGGTCTGCCTACATATAAGGTTGATGAGTTTACCGCAAACGGCGTGGGAGGCGGATATTTTGCACAAGGCAAAGCCGAGTTCATGGTCGTAAGCATGGGAACCGGAACTTCGTTTGTCGGCGTTAAAGACGGGATCACGACACATTTGGGAGGAATCGGCATAGGCGGAGGAACCATTATAGGACTTTCGAAACTCATGCTTAATACCGATGACATCGACAAAATTCAGGAGCTTGCTTCCGGCGGAAAGGTGGGACATATCGACCTCCGCGTGGGCGACATATCCGACAAGCCGCTTCCGGGCCTGAACCTTGAAGTGACTGCTTCCAATTTCGGCAAAGCATCCTCAAGGGCAACCTGCGAGGACAAGGCGGCCGGAATCGTTCATATGGTCATCGAGTCCATCTGCCAGACCGCTGCCCTTATTTCGCAGGGAACGAATATAAAGGATTTCATCCTTATCGGTGCCCTTACGAATTTCCCGGAATGTGAATGCGTATGCCGCATGATCAAAACTATGTTCCCGGATCTTAATTTTATTGTGCCGGAAGACGGAGAATACGGTACGGCAATCGGAACGGCACTTGCGGAAAAATGCTGCCTGAAGAGGGTCGGCTGATCCTGTCATACTTGCTGCGGCAAAATACGGCGAAATACGGCAAATACAAAAAACGAAGGAGCTGCTTGCATCAGAGGAAAACCGCTAATGCATCAGATCCTTTTTAGATATTTATATGTGCAGGTCTTCAATACCTTTTTCGGTGATGATTTTTACGCTCGTGAAGCCACATGCGCGTGCCAGCTTTGCAGCGGTTTCGAAGGCGAAGTCAATGGTATCGGTGGCATGACTGTCACTGTTGATCATGACATGACCGCCGCGCCGGCGGACCTCCTTCAGAATCTCAGGTGCCGGGTACGGAGAGGTCCGCCAGCCCCTCGAAATTGCCCCGGTATTGATTTCAAAGATCGGCATGCCGTCCGACCCCGGCAATTTCGAGGCACGCGAAAGCGGGTAAGTCTCAAAAATCCGATCCAGAGCCTTTCGCGCGGCGGCCTTGTACCGCGGGCTGGCTTCATCGAACCAAGGCTCTTTTTCGTTGAATTTGGTCACAAGATCAAAATGCCCGATGATGTGGCAATTCGTGACCTTCGGCAGCAAGGCAACGGTGTCGTAGTAATGCTCGATGAAGCTGTGAGGGTCACCGCCGAAATCGGAAGCTACTGCCTCACGAATCCGGTCCGTGCTCCAGTCAATGTAATAATATCGGCTCCGGTCAAAACCGTGAAAACAGTCGCGGGCATCCTCCGCGGCATCCGGGAATGTCGCATGAACCGAGCCAATCACATAATCATAGTCATCGATTGGCTCGTCAGAACCGAAATCTTGCTCGATGCCGCACAAAATCAAAATTTTGCCCGCGTATTTCAGCCGGAGCCGTTTAATTTCGTCCTTGTACTTGCGCGTTCCGTCAAGACTCATGCAGTAGCAGCCATCATATGCAGTGCAGCTGTGCCCGGAGAAACCGATGACTTTGAAACCGCGGTCGATGGCAGACAGAACCATTTCTTCCAAAGATGCGGTTCCGTCACAAAAAGTTGTATGCGTATGGTAGTTATATGGTATAATGTTCATAGCAGAATACGAAGCTCCTTTCTTACATGCAGTATTGTATCACAGGATTGGGGCTTAATCCAGTATAAACCGGAGCCGGCACGAAAGGGGAGGCATAGGGGTAAAAAAATGGCGCAGAGGGGAAAGAACATTTTAATCGGGCTTGCTGCCGCGGTGACTGCCGTGTGCATTGCAATCACTGCGGTGGTGCTTTTTAAACCGCTTTACTATTATGATATCGAGAAGCTTAATATTCCGGAAACTTCCGGGGTAAGCGCCGAAGCGTGCAGAGAAAACTTTGACATCCTGATTGACTATAACCGGATTGGCGGCCCGGACAGGCTCGAATTCAAGGATTTCGGAATGTCGCGAGAGGGCAGAATCCACTTTGAAGAGGTGAAAGAAATCTTCCTTGCGACGCAGTGGATTGCCATATTCGGAACGGTGTTTGCAGCGGCAATGATTGCAAAGCGAAGGGACTTCGGATGGATGCGGGCGGCTGCAGCGGAATCTGCGATTTTGTGCGTGATTGTGCTTGCGGCGGTTGCAGCCGATTGGAACAAGACGTTCGCGATGGTGCATGCGATTTTTTTCAGAAACGATTACTGGCTGTTTAATCCGGCAACCGATCCGATTATCAAAATTCTGCCGGATGCGTATTTCCTGCACTGCGGGATTCTGATTATTCTGCTTGCAGCGGTTATTAATATCCTTTTGGAACTTATATACAGAAAGAAGAGGAAGCAATATGGAAGAAATCACATTTAAGACACTGTTTTTCAGATATTATGACAGGAAAATTGCCGACGGAACGATTACCTTCTCGAGGATGGGCATGAGCAAGAACGACTTTACGAAGCTTTGCATGGAGCCTGACTTTATACCGGACATGGAAACCATCGAGCGTGTATGCCTGAGCATGCAGCTGACGGAAGAGGAGCGGGACACGCTCCTGGCATTGATTTAGAAATTAATGCAGCAAATTTATTCGGCAAATTAATTCAGAAAAAAAGCCTTTGCATTGCAGGACGAACACGCCCGCAGCGCAAAGGCTCTTTGATTTTTTACCTTTAAACATTAAACAGGAAGTTTACAATATCTCCGTCTTTCATCACATATTCCTTGCCTTCGGAACGCAGAAAGCCTTTTTCTTTGGCAGCCGCCATGGAGCCGCCGACTTCCATGAATTTATCGTAGGCAATCGTTTCGGCACGGATGAAGCCCTTCTCGAAGTCGGTATGGATCTTGCCGGCCGCCTGTGGAGCTTTGGTTCCGCGCTTAATTGTCCATGCACGGCATTCGTCTTCACCGGCCGTCAGGAAGGAAATCAGATTCAGAAGTGCATAAGATGCTTTTACGAGTTTATCAAGACCCGACTCTTCGATTCCAAGCTCTTCGAGGAACATGCTGCGCTCTTCGTCATCGAGTTCTGCCATTTCGGCTTCGATTTCCGCACAGATGACAACGACTTCAGCACCTTCTTCCGCTGCGATTTTGCGGACAGCCTCAACATAAGGATTCTTACCGGCTTCCGCATCGGCAACGCCGTCATCGGAAACATTTGCAACATAGATAATCGGCTTGTAGGAAAGAAGACCGATGGTCTTCACATAATCCGCCTCTTCTTCGTCAAGATTCATGGAGCGGGCATTTTTTCCCTCGGAAAGATGGGCGTATACCCTCTGGAGAAGGTCGAGTTCCTCTCTTGCGGATTTGTCAAACTTTGCATTTTTCTCTGCTTTCTGAATCTTGCGTTCCATAACTTCCATATCGCTGAGAAGAAGTTCGGTATTTATGGTGTCAATATCGTTTGCAGGATTGATTTTTCCGTCGACATGCACGATGTTATCGTTTTCGAAGCAGCGTACAACATGCACAACAGCCTCAACCTCGCGAATGTGACCGAGGAACTTGTTACCGAGACCCTCGCCCTTGGAGGCGCCTTTTACAAGACCTGCGATATCGCAGAACTCAATAGTTGCGTAGATTGTTTTCTTTGAATTGTATATTTCATGAAGCTTGGTTATGCGCTCATCCGGAACGGTAACCACGCCGACATTCGGTTCAATCGTGCAGAACGGATAGTTTGCGGCTTCTGCCCCGGCTTTGGTGATAGCATTGAATAAGGTGCTTTTGCCGACATTCGGCAGACCTACGATACCTAATTTCATATATTTTTACATCTCCTTGCATATTCGTTAACAGAATAATTATAGCAGATAGCGCAGGTTACCTCAAGATGTTTTTAAGAGGCGGATTACATACTTTGTCATCATCAGAAAAGCCTTTACAAAAATGCGGCAGAAGAGATGGATGCAATCCTTAAATTAAAAAACAGTCCTGCGGTCAGCGTATGCCGCCGCAAAGGACTGCTCCTGTGGCGAAAAGAAATATAAATCCGTTTGTGGATTTTAGGAAAGACCCGTATCACCCTTTGATGCGGCTCTTTTTTTTAGAACAACATAAAGCACGATGCCGATGAGAATCAGCCCCAGACTTATGAGCTGTGCCTGACGGAGCGGACCGAACATGAGGCTGTCCGTCCTCAGCCCTTCCACAAAGAAACGCTCTACGGAGTAAAGAATCATGTAGAGGCAGATAATCTGCCCATTGAAGCTTCTGTGCCGATTGTCAAACCAAAGCAGGAACCAGAACAGTGCAAAGCACCAAATTGACTCGTAAAGGAAAGTCGGATGATATCCCACGCCGTCGATGATCTGCGCCCACGGCAGGTCGGTCTGCATGCCGTGGGCCTCTTCGTTAAAGAAATTGCCCCAGCGGCCGATTGCCTGTGCAAGCGGAATGACAACAGCTGCAAGATCGGCAGTCGCAAGAAAGCTTTCTTTGTGGCGCCTGCAGACAAAATATCCGACGAGAAAACAGAGGATGAGCCCGCCGTGAATCGCAAGTCCGCCTCCGCGAACGTCGAAAATTTTTGTCCAGTCTCCCGCATAATAGTCCCACTGGAAGATGACATAATATGCTCTTGCACCGATAATCGCCGCAGGAATCATCCACAAAATCAGATCAAGAATGAAGTCGGGATTGATGCCGTGCTTAGGTGCACGCTTATACGAGATGAGAGTTGCAAGAAGGAATCCGAAACCGATCAGAATCCCATACCAGGCAACATCCAAACCAAATATTGAAAATGCAATTTTTCCGGGTGAATGCATAGAAAAATCTCCTTTTATCTATCATAATCTTCAAACAACAGAACCATTATACATAAAAAAAAGCAGATTGTCATCGTCCAAAAAGTTTTTTTAAAAAAACTAAGGATTTTCGGTGGATAATTGAAAAATTTCGTGGTAACATATTATTTCAAAAAGAGCAAAAAAACATGAAACAAAAATAAATTCCTTACGTCTAATAGATGTAAGCAGGATAGAAGGGGGAATCTCGGATGGCTGGGCCGGGCATCAAAAACGAGAAAGAGAGATTAATTGAAGAAATACTGATTACAAACTACGAGAAATACTATCGTTTGGCATACGGCTACGTACATAACGATGCAGACGCCATGGATATTGTGCAGGAAGGGGCATACAAGGCAATCCTGAAATCGGAAACCTTGCGTGAACCTGCATATGCGGCGACCTGGGTCTACAGAATTATGCTGAACGAAGTATTTCAGTTTTGCCGCGACAATGCAAAGAGACGCAGCAATGAAAACGGATCCGCGGAGGATTGGGGAAAGACGGAACCGACAGAGGAAATGGCTTATATGGATTTTCTCGAACTTTATGATGCTCTCGGCGATTTGGAGACCAACGAAAAGCTCGTCCTCAAGATGAAATATTTTGACGGAATGAAGCTTTGGGAAGTCGCACAAAAACTGAACCTCAATGAAAACACAGTAAAAAGCAGACTTTATCGGGCAATCGCTAAACTGCGAAAGGCAATGTCAGGTCAGGAGGCGTAAGCATGAGTGATTATTCAGAAAACAATCGCACGAATTACAACGAAATACACGAAGAAGGACTTGAAAAAGTCAAAACCGCCATCAAGGCTGCCAAGGATGTAAAAAGAGCCAACCGCCGCGCAAAAAGAAAAAAAGCGGCAAATATCCTTGTCTGTTCGTTTGCTGCCCTGGTGATAGCTGTACCGAATATGAGTGCGGAGGCGGCCGATGCGATGTCGGATATGCCGCTTATCGGAAAAATATGCGATGCTGTGACGTTCAGAGATTATCATTACAGCAGCGAGAGATTTCAGGCGGACGTTATAGTGCCCGGAATCATCGATTCCCGGGAGGACTCTTACGGTGCGGACACACTGAGAAAGCAGAGTACAGAGAATGTGAACCGCAAAATTGATGCAATTGCAAACGAGCTCATCGAGGAATTTAAGCGGCAGGCGGAAGCCGGAGATGAAGGTTATGCAAGTCTGTATGTAAATTACGAAATTTTGCATACGACAGACGAATATTTTACGCTGAAGCTCATAACTTTTCAAGGAGCAGGAAGCGGATACGAACAGGATTACTACTCTACAATCGACATGGACACCGGCAGGGAGCTCAAGCTTTCCGACCTCTTTGAAGACGGAAGCGACTACATAACTCCGATCAGCGAGAATATCAAGGAGCAGATGAGGGAGAAGATGGCAGATGAATCCGCGGGTGCGACATACTGGATCGATATCGATAAATCGGATCCTGTGTACGAGTGGGCTTTTAAAAAAATTTCACCGGATCAGCAATTCTATGTTGACAAGGATGGCAATATCGTGATTGCATTCGGCGAGGGAGATGTTGCACCGATGTACATGGGGACACAGGAATTCGTAATTCCGAAATATGTAACGGATAATATGAGAAGATAAAACAAAAAATATGAGACATGAGGGTTAGGACAATGAAAAAACACAAAAGGGGATTCTTGAATATATTTTTGACGGCAATGCTCGTCTCGGTTCTTGCACTTGCATCGGGATGTGCGGCAAAGAACTGGACGCTGGATGAAGAGGGATTGGCAAACAATCTCCTGGAAAGCATTAAGTTCGACTGCACCATGTATCAGGTGCAGACAGACCGGGTGGCGGATTTTATCGAAATCGAAAATGCCGAAAAACAAATCCTGTATATGGGAAACGGGGCATATGCCGACTCTCTCGGGATTTTTACGCTTGCGGACGAGTCATCTGCACAGACGGCACTTGAAACGGTAAACGCCTATTTGGAGGATTTGGGGAATTCCTTCCGCGATTACCTTCCCGATGAAGCCGCTGAGGTTGATGAGGCTGTTACTGTTCAGAAAGGACGTTTTGTGGTGTTCTGCGTTTCTCCTGATTCGCAGACTGCAGCGCAGCTTATCGATGCCGCGATAAAAGGAGGAGATTCGGAGACAACGGAAAGCACGGATGCTTCCGAGGAAGAGCCGCAGCAGATGAACAACAAGGCGGTCGGCGAGTATCCGGCTGTCACAGCTGACGGAAAATCAAAAAACTTCGGTAATGTCATCCAAATCGGTGACACGGGATTTGAACTTTATTCGTACACAGAAAAGGCCGCGGAAACTTACGCGGCCTCTGTTAACCGCACAGCCGGGAAACTCAAAGGAATTTCGGATGTTTACGAGGTTCTCATCCCTCTGAGTTCGGCAGTGACTCTTCCGGATGATTATTTCGGCAAAATCAAGTCGAGCAACCAGCGCAAGGCTTTGGACAAAATCATTAAAAAGGCAGGTTCCGATGTAAAGGTTGTCGATATGTACGACCGGCTGATGGAGCACCGTGACGAATATATCTACTTTCGGACCGATCATCACTGGACTTCGCTTGGTGCCTACTATGGCTATGAGAGATTTTGTGAAGAAAAAGGGATAATGCCAATAACAGCAGGGCGCCGTGAGAACGCAGATTTTGGAGATTTTCTGGGTTCTTTTTACACTGACACGAAAAAGAGCCAGAAGATGGAAAAACACCCCGACCGTCTCAAGGTCTACTACCCGATAAGCAAGAATCTGTCGCTTCGCTACACCAACCAGAAAGGGCAGAAGGGAAACTGGGATGTGATCCACGATGTGAGTAACTATCCGCTGGCCATAAAATACAGTGCATTCATTGCGGGAGACAATCCGTACACCATGATACAGAACAAGGATATTACAGACGGATCTTCATGCATTGTGATCAAAGAATCCTTCGGCAATGCGTTTGTGCCGTACCTTACCGACCATTACAGCAAGATATATGTAATCGACTACCGGTACTGGGACGGTGGCCTGTTTTCATTCGCGCAGAAGAAAAAAGTCAATGATGTCATCTTTGTGAACAATCTTTCCATGATACGAAGCGATTATCTGACCGGAAGGCTCGCCCAAATCACCAAGTGACTTTAACAAGTTCTTTTACCCGCTGATTTTGGCAAGTGATTCCCGACAAAATTTCAAGCCGCACGCGGGTATAAAATTTTGCACGAAAATTTTGGAGAAAAATTTAAAAAAATATTGACATTTGGCAGATATTTTGGTAATATAACTCTTGCAGTGATTTGAGCGAGAGCTTGAGTCAAGTGTGGCGGTGTAGCTTAGTTGGCTAGAGCGTCCGGTTCATACCCGGAAGGTCGGTGGTTCGACTCCACTCGCCGCTACCATTTTTTTTTAGAGTTTTGGGAGTTTAGCTCAGCTGGGAGAGCATCTGCCTTACAAGCAGGGGGTCACAGGTTCGAGCCCTGTAACTCCCACCATTTGCGGCCTGGTAGTTCAGTTGGTTAGAATGCCAGCCTGTCACGCTGGAGGTCGACGGTTCGAGCCCGTTCCAGGTCGCCAACTCTTTTAAAACTGCACGTGCAGTAATGCACACAATTAACAAATTTGCATGCGCAAAATTAACAAGCATGGTGGGTATCGTCAAGTGGTTAAGACCCAGGGTTGTGGCTCCTGTATACGTGGGTTCGAATCCCACTACCCACCCCATTAACGAAATTGCTGTTGGGGTATCGCCAAGCGGTAAGGCAACGGATTCTGATTCCGTCATGCGCAGGTTCGAATCCTGCTACCCTAGCCAATTCGGCGACATAGCCAAGTGGTAAGGCAGAGGTCTGCAAAACCTTTATTCCCCAGTTCAAATCTGGGTGTCGCCTCCATACCATTTACAGAAGACCGTTGAAATTTCAACGGTCTTTTGCTATACGACGGGAATATCTTTTTTTTCGTGTATTTTTGTCCGTTTTACACCTCTTTGACGCAACTAATGTTCGATGCCCAATAAAAGGAAAAATCTTGTTTTTTCGCCGCAAATCAAGTATACTTTTCCTATGAAATACTTATTTATCGCGGAAAAACCAAGCCTTATGCGCGATGTGCAGGCTTGTTACAAAAATCATAAAAACGAAGTGACAGAAAGGGTTGGGGAGATTGATTTCACAGCCCTTTCCGGTCATGTCTGTACAAATTTCATGCCTACGGATTACGAGGAATGGAAGGACAAAAACTGGAAAGCCATCCTTTATCCGATGATTCCAAATCCGTGGCAGATCAAACCGATCGCCGATAAGCGAAAGCAGGATACCATCGCCGAAATCCGTCGGTGCGCGGCGGACTACGACGGAATTATCGTAGGCACCGACTCCGATGTGGAGGGCTACGGCATCTACTGGCTTTTGGAGCAGTATCTTGCGCTGAACGAAAAGCCTGCGCTTCGCTTCATCGAGCACTCTCTTACGGACGCAGAAATTTTGAAATCGCTTTTGAGCATGACGGATTACCACACGAATCCGACGCATGTTCATTTCGTACAGTCCTTTCTCATTCGCTCACGGGCAGACTGGCTGTTCGGCATGAACGCCTCCAGGATGCTGACAAACAAGCGTGGCACTCTCATCAAGGCCGGCAGAGTGAAATCTCCGACAATCAAACTGGTATACGACAATTCCATGGCTATCGATAATTTTGCGAACCGAAAGTATTTTGTGCTGGAAGCGGAGTACGAGACTGCACCGCAGGGCGAAGCCGGAGAAACACAGACTTTCAAGGCCGTTCTCCAGGGCGAAGACGGGGATGTGCAGTTTGAAAATCCGAAGCTTTTTGCGGAGTTCTCTATGGAAGGCACAGTTGAGGAAGTTGAAAAGAAGAAGTCGTCTTCCCACGCGCCGAAGCTCTTTGACTTAGCTGCAATTCAGGCGGAAGCAGGAAGCAAGTACAAATTTAGGCCCGATCATACCTTAGAGCTTGTGCAGAGCCTTTATGAAAAGCACAAGGTCATTTCCTATCCGAGAACGCAGTGCCGTTATGTCTCTTCCGAAAAAGCAAAGGAATTTCCCGCGATCATGGAAAACATTGCGGTTTTTGAAGACCTCGGAAAAATCGCGGCGGGACTTGACAAGGGCGCGTTTACGAAAATTCTGAAGGACAAAGCAGTCGTGAATGACACAGAGGTTTCCAAAGAGTCCCACGATGCGCTTCTGCCGACGCTGAAACGGCCGGACCTTTCGAGAATGACCGAAGAAGAACAGATTATCTGCAAAATGATATATATGAGGCTTCTCACGCAGTTCCTGCCGAAGCTTGAAGAAGAGAAAACCACCATTATGATTCGCCATGCGGAGGCGGACTCCCAAGACGCCGGTGCGGAAAACGAGGTGGGCGGAATTTTCAAAGCAAGCGGAAAGGTAGTCACGGAGCCGGGCTGGTCGATTCTGTATAAGAAAGCGGGCGGCCATGCGCTTCCCCCATTGAAAAAGGGAGAGCGGATTACGGCGAAATCCATGAAGCCGATCGAAAAGGAAACTTCACCGCCGAAGCGCCTGACGCAGGCGACCTTAATCAACGCCATGCGGAATATTGCAACGCAGATTGAGGACAAAGAGCTGAAAAAATCCCTTGCAGACTCGCAGGGCATCGGCACGCCGGCAACCCGCGCGTCGATTATCAAAGACATCATTGAGTCGGGCTATGTGGAGGAGAAAAAGAATGCACTTTACATCACCGACAAGGGAAAAAACTATATTGAAGCCGTAAAGGATTTCGACATTGCCTACCCTGTTTTTGCAGCGAACATGGATAACAGCATCAAAAAAGTGCAGCGCGGGGAAGCGGATTACGAGCAGGTCATGGCGGAAGTGATGCAGAAACTCCAGGAAATGTGTGAGCAAATCGGACAAGACCCGGCAGAGGTGGCAGCGGAACTGGCACCGTTTGAGCCGGTGCAGACCGACATTCACTGCGCGAAGTGCGGAGGCGTTATTGAAGAACAGAAAAAGCATTACGAATGCCTCGGCTGCGGTGCGAAAATTTACAAGAATATCAGCGGCACCGAAGTGGATTTAGAATTGCTGCGGAAACTGGAAGCAGGCGAGCAGAGCGGATACAGGAATTTCACAACACGTGCGGGAAAACCATTTCGTGCAGCACTGAAGCTGGACGAAAACGGAGAACTTGCAATGGTCTTTTTTGAGGAATCGGTGAAATGTCCGAAATGCGGAAAAAAAGCGACGCTCAACCAGTGGGGCGTTTTCTGCGGCATCAAAAAATGCGGACACAAAGTCTTCCGAAGCTTTTGTGGGCATGATTTTTCTTATCCCGAAATGAAACAGCTCCTCGATGGGAAAGCCGTCGCGGCAAATTTCCGCTCGAAAGCAGGGAAGAACTTCCGTGCAGAGGTTCATCTGAATACGGAGGGCGAATATACTTTTGATTTCCAAGAGGAGGAAAAATCATTCTGACCGGAGGCGTGCGAATCGGCTATCTGCCGCAGGCACCTGCCTACGACCCGGAAAAGACGGTGCTGGAGCAGGCGGTCAGTTATCTGACTCGGGAAACCGCCGCAGAGGGTGAATATAAATGCAAATCCATGCTGAATCAGCTTGGAATCACGGATTTTGAGAAGAAAATGAACACCTTGTCGGGCGGCGAACGAAAGCGCGTTGCCATGGCAGGGATTTTCACGAATGAATGTGATATTCTGATTTTGGACGAGCCGACGAACCATATCGACAGCGATACGGTCGAATGGCTGGAAAACTACCTGAAAAAGTTCCGCGGTGCAATCTTCATGGTAACGCACGACCGCTACTTCCTAGATCGGGTCACAAATGTGATTTTGGAGCTGACCGGCGGCAAACTTTACCGCCACGAAGGCAATTACGAGGTCTATCTTGAGAACCGGGCGGCGCGGGAGGAAATGGCACTTGCCACAGAGCGAAAGCGCAGGACGCTGTACCGCAGGGAGCTGGAATGGATACGCCGAGGCGCACAGGCAAGAACCACCAAGGCGAAGGGGCGGATTGACCGTTTTCATCAATTGGAAGAGAGCAAGCTTGTGGTCAATAATGCGGCTTTGGAGATGAAATCGGTGTCTTCCAGGCTCGGGAAAAAGATTATTGAACTCGAACATGTCTCAAAGGCTTTTGACGGTGTTCCGGTGATTTCGGATTTTTCCTATACGGTGCTGCGTAACGACCGCATCGGCATCATTGGAGAGAACGGCTCCGGCAAGTCAACGCTTCTGAAGCTGATTTCGGGAGAACTTCAGCCGGACAGCGGCAGCGTAGAAATCGGCGAAACCGTAAAAATCGGCTATTTTTCGCAGGAAAACGAGCATATGGATAAATCCCGCAGGGTTATCGAATACATCTGCGACATCGCACACAATGTCAAAACGGAGGACGGCTATATCAGTGCCTCGCAAATGCTGGAGCGTTTCTTATTCCCGCCGCATATGCACTCGATCCCGGTAGGAAGGCTTTCCGGCGGCGAGCAGCGAAGGCTCTATCTGCTGGGAATTCTCATGGGCGCGCCGAATGTGCTGCTTTTGGACGAACCGACAAACGACCTGGACATCGACACGCTGTGCATTTTGGAAGACTATTTGGACAGCTTTGCAGGCGCGGTAATCGCCGTATCGCATGACCGTCATTTCATCGACCGCATTGCGGAAAAGACCTTTGTTTACGAAGGCGATGGGCATATTGCGGAATATCCGGGCGGCTACAGCGACTGGGCGGAGCGACGCACGGCGGGTCTGGCAGCCGAAAAAACTGCGGGTAAAGCGAGTGGCAAAGCAGCAGCGTCAGACGGAAAACAGACGGACACCTCCGTGCCGCAGGCAGGCAGAACAGATGCCGGCAGACCGAAGAAACTGAAATTTTCCTATAAAGAGCAGCGCGAGTTTGAGACGATTGACGAAGACATTGCTGCACTTGAAAGCGCCATAGAAGAGGTGGACGGACGAATCTCCGAAACGGGCAGCGATTACTGCAAGCTGCAGGAACTGACCGCAAAGCGTGACGAGCTTACCGCAGCCCTTGATGAGAAAATGGAGCACTGGGTCTATCTGAACGATTTGGCAGAAAAAATTGAGGCGCAGAAATCTCAAAGAGTTAGGGAGTTATATGTACGAGAATTGTGATAGCAACTGCCCTCTTGCATTCTGCTCAAATCTATAATACAATTAGCCTATGAAAACTCGCAGCAGAGAAAGGTGAGGCAGCATGGAATTGTACGAAAAGACACTTGCGTGGTGGAAAGAGAAAAAAATCGAAACAGACGCGCAGCTTGCGGAAGTACTGAATGGACACAGTATCGCATTTGCCTATCATTCGGGAAAAATTGAAAATGATAAAATCACATACAATGATACGCGCGATATTTTTGAGCATGACGGAGTGACGGCATATACCGGAGACCTGCGGACGCTGTTTGAAATTCGGAATGCAAAGCTTGCGAATGAGCTTTTTCTGACATCTTTTGGCGAGAAGAGAAGAATGGATGAAGCACTCGTTAAGGAGTTTCAAAAGCTGCTGACGATGAATACCTATGATGCCCGCAGATGGCAGTTAGGGGGACGGCCGGGCGAATATAAGAAGCACGACTATGTAACAGGCAGAGAGGAAATCGGCGCTGCTCCCGAGGATGTGCAGGAAGAAATGACGGAAATGATGGACGAACTGCAGGATTTGAAGCAGGAAAACGCTTTGACTGCGGCAGCCTATTTTCATGTAAAATTTGAGAATATCCACCCTTTTGCAGACGGAAACGGAAGAACGGGGAGACTTGCCATGAATTACCTTCTCGTAATGCTCGGACATCCGCCGATTGTTGTACATGAAGAGGATCGCAAGGAGTACTATGCTGCATTGGAAGCTTGGGACACAAAACAGAATTTAAAGGTGATGATTTCATTCCTTCGCAGTCAGACCGTGAAAACATGGCGGAAGAGAGTCGAAAAGCTGAAATAAATCAAGTTTAATGTAAAATTTGCCCTATATATGAGGAGGTATATAAACTATGCAACCCAAAATCATTCAGTATTCGTCTCAATATAAAAAAGATTTACTTGAAATCTCGTTAGAATGGCTTAACAAATATAATATCCTTGAAGATATTGACATTCAAATGCTCACGCATCCGGACGAAATCATACAGAACGGAGGATATATTTTGCTTTCTATTGACGAGGATTTAAGAGCGACAGGAATGGTAATGCTGGAAAATAATGATGATAGTTTTGAAATATTAAAATTAGGGGTTCGCAAAGAGGCACAGGGACAGGGAATTGCCACATGTCTTATGAATGCTGCAATAGAAATCGCCAAGTTATCTAAAAAAAGTAAGCTTACGCTATGCTCCAACCATCAATTAGTTGCGGCACTTCACATATATGAAAAGTTGGGATTTCAATATATAACCTATACGCAGAATCATTTTGCATTGTCTGATATCTCTATGGAGTTAATTTTATAGGACTTTCTCTAGGATGTTCGGGAATACAGCGAAAAATAAAATACTTGACAAGTGAACGACCGTTTACTATAATGTTAGTAAACGATCGTTTTCTTTTTGCACAAATTCAAAAAAGGGATATATATGAAAAATACGAAAGAAAAAATTTTGGAGACGGCGCTTGAACTGTTCGCGGCGAAAGGCTACGAAGCGGTTTCCGTAAGCGACATCGCGGGAAAGCTCGGCATGACGAAGGGTGCACTGTACAAGCATTATACGAACAAGCAGGATATTTTGGACAGCATTATCCTGCGGATGGAAGAGATGGATTACGAGCGGGCAGAGGCATTTTACATGCCGCAGGATATGGTAAATACGCTTCCCCTGACAGCCGAACAAAAAGACAGAAGTCTAAAGCAGCTGATTGAATACAGCAAGGCACAGCTCAGTTACTGGACGGAAGATCCGTTTGCGTCGGCGTTTCGCAGGATGCTGACGATTGAGCAGTATCGCAACCCGGGGATGAGGGAGCTCTATCAGCGGTATCTGGCGGGCGGTCCGCTGGAATATGTTGCATATATTTTTGAGGAATGCGGCAGCACCGACCCGGAGCTTGCGGCGTTGCGGTTCTATGCACCGATGTTTACGCTGTACAGCGTTTTTGATAAGGCAGAAGACGAGAAAGCCCGCGAGGCGGCAAACGAGCTTGCCGAAAGATTTTTTAAGGAGATGGAAAAATGAATATAAGAAGAGAAGAACCAAGAGAAAATGTCTGCCCATACTTCCTGATGAAGGAACTCACACCGGGCTATCTCGGCGGCGTTACGGGAACTTATCATACGCCGGAGGGCTATTTTGTGAGTGAAGAAGAGGTCGAGGAGTTTGACAAAACTTTTCCGCCAAAGAAAAAAGAAAAACTGCCGGGGCAGATTTTCTAAAAGTCTGATGTGACGGAGCCTCCGTCGGAATCCGGCTCAACGATGATTGAACCGATGTCGGTCAGCGGATAATCTTTAAAATAGACACAGGAAAGTCCGCGCGACTCGATGAAAGCAGAAATTACATTGAAATCAGGGTGTGCCGAAAGGTCTCCGTTAAACACGATTTTATCGCCGATGCGGCCGCTTGTACCGCCGAGAAAACCGTAAGCATATCCGGGCAGCAGAACCTGTCCGGGACGGATTTTGAGCACGGACATGCCCGCAGAAGAACAGGCTTTTTCGATACCGGCGTCGGATGTGATAATAGACTCTTCATCGACACAGACAATATTGCACTTGGTGTACCCCTGCGGAACGGAAACGCGAAGCAGGGGCTTTTTTCTATGCTGAGCAGCCTGTTTGGAGGCTGCAAGGAGTTCAGATGCGGTATATTTCAGATTATGTATGAAATAACGCCCCGTGCAGCATGCGTTATAGGGGATGTCTGCAGGATAGGCAGGACCGAGCCTTGAAACATCCCCGTGAAAGACCGGAGCCTTATCATCAATACCGAGCTTGCACAGGAGAAGATCCGGATGATGGGCGACGGGCTCTGCGACAGATGCAAGTGCCTGTGTGAAGCAGATTTCAAAACCCTTCTGTTTGAGATATTCAATTAGCGGCATGCCGGCAAGCGGCGAAAGGTGGATTTTTTTCATGGAACCCCCAATCTTAGGATTTATTCGAAAGTTCATATATGACATGGCCGATTTCCGCGATAAAAATGCGCTTTTTAGCGAGATCTTTGAGCGAAAGCATGCCCACAAGTTTATTGTTTTCAACGACAGGCAGCCTGCGGACACCGTTTTGAGCCATAAGCATTGCAGCATCGTGGATATCATCCTTCACATCGGCACAGAAAACACCCGGTGTCATGACAGACTGAATGTCAGAAGAAGAAAAGCCGGCAGAGACCGAACGCATGAGGATATCTCTGTCCGTAACCACGCCGAGCACATGCTTTTGAATGTCGCACACCGGAACGATTCCGATATTTTCTCCGCGCATGATTTTTACGGCGGTCTCAATTGTGTCATCGGGGCGGACCGCAGAAACCGATGTTGTCATCAAATCTTTTACGAGCATAGCTATCATCCTTTTTCTCAAAAATAACCGATTATTCTTAGCATATAAAAAACAGACAGATTTATGCATAAGCCTTGCAAAACTGTCTGTTTTAATACTTCCAATTATATCGAGCTTACACTGTCGATTTTCCAGAAAGACTTCGAGAAAAGCAGCATAACCGCGTAAATTTCAAGCCTTCCGGCAATCATCATAAAGCACATATAAAATTGTGAGAAACTGTTAAACATACCGAAATAGCCGCTTGCACCTACTTCGCCGAGTGCCATGCCGGTGTTGGAAAATAGCCCTATTGAGGTTGAAATCGTCGTTTCAAGGTCAAAATTGTTCAAGCCCAGTACCAAGGCAGAGAAAAAGAAAAAGGCGAAGAACAGCAGGATATGCGTCGTGATTGCGGAAACTTTGTCTGCCGGAATTGCTCTGCCGTTGATAACCACCGCTTTGACTGCCCGCGGATGAATCTGCCGAAAGATTCCGCGCTTAATCAGTTTCAGGAAAACGATAACACGCATAATTTTCAGTGAGCCGGAAGTCGACATGCAGCAGCCACCCACGAACAAAAGACTGAAAAGCACGATGACTGCAAAAGTCGGCCACTGCGTATAGTCACAGACAAAATAGCCGGAAGTCGAAATAAAGGCAACCACCTGGCACAGTGCATCCTTAACAGCCTGCCAAAGGGAAGCATAGGTTCCGCTTATTTTTAGTGAAACAGCAATTGCAAGGGTTGCGCCTATAATAATGATTGCGAAAATTTTTGTCTCAACATTTTGCAGAACCGTTTTAAAGTCTCCGCGCAGCATAAAATAGAAAAGCGTGTAGTTCAGAGACGAAAGCAGCGTAAATATCATGATTACCGCCCTCACATAAACGGTATCAAAAGCAGCGGCATTGGCGGGTGTTATTACAAGCCCGGCGGTGCTTATGCTGCTGAAAGTGCTGATCAATGCGTCAAAAATACTCAGCGGACCTAAAGCCAAGAGTACAAATTCCGCGAAAGAAAAGAATAAATACGTCAAGTACAGTACTCGGCCTGTGTCAGAGAATCTTCCTCCGATTTTTTCAAGTGTCGGTCCGGTTGCTTCAGCCGAGGCGATAACCTGCCCGCTGATTCCGAGCGCGGGAAAGATGGAAACCAAAAGTATGAGAATTCCCATTCCGCCCAGCCAGTTGGAAACCGATTTCCATAAGAGCAGTGAGCGCGGCATTGTGGCTACATCAAAAACCGAGCAGCCCGTCGTCGTAAAGCCCGCAACCGATTCAAAAAAGCTTTGTACCATGGGATAACCCTGTCCGGAAAAATAGAACGGCAATGCACCGATCATCGAGCAGAAAAGCCAGCTCAAACAGGCAATCAGGTAGCCTTCGTGTGAATGCAGCTTAATCTTATCGAAATGATACTGTGTCAGGATAACGAAGCCGATGCAGACACTGAAAATTCCCACCTCAAACAAAGCACCTGCGGAGCCCCATTCCTTGAATACAATTCCCACAGCTGCACACGGCAAAAGAAAGAGACCCTCGATGAGAGCCAAGACACCAAGTATTTTAATTAAAACACGAAAATTTATATTCATCTCTACGTAAACCCCTATAAATTCTGCTTATTATTTGATGGCAGATTTTTATTTTGTTTTATTCGAATTCCAATAATATTTTGAAAACAGAGCCAGTACTGTAATCAGCTCAAGCCTTCCCACAAGCATTAGGAGTGAACATATAACCGTTGAAAAGTCGGAGAGTACAGAAAAATTGCAAGTTGGTCCGACAAGATTAAATCCCGGACCTATATTTCCCACGCAGGTTGCAACTGCAGAAAATGTGCTCATAAAATCCAGGTTATCAACGGAAATAAGAAACATTCCGGCAAAAATTACAGCAATGTAGGTAAAAACAAAGTTTGTAATATTGATGATAACTTCTGACGGAACTTCGCTTTCATTCAGCGTAATCGGCGCAATCCGATTCGGGTGCAGACGGAGTGAAACACTTCTGCGCACCAGCTTCAGACAGACCAGAACACGAACGCATTTGATGCCGCCCGAGGTTGAAGAAGAACAACCGCCGAAGAAAAACAGGCAGAATAAAATCATGTGTGAAAAAGTCGGCCAAAGATCATAGTCATCCGTCATATATCCGGTTGTGGTTAAAATAGACACAACCTGGAAGAAACTATCAAGAAGCGAGCGTGCTGTATCCTTGAAATTTGAGTTGACTTGATTGCAGATAAATATTGCAGTTGATGCAATGCCTATCACAGCAAGATAAAAGCGGAGCTCGTCGTCATGCAAAAACTTTCGAAGCCCTTTTCTCTGTAAAACAAAAAACAAATTGAAATTCATGCCTGCCAAAATCATAAAAATAAGAATGACAATCTGTATATAAGTATTGAAATGTCCTACACTGTCATTATAATTCGAGAAACCTCCGGTGCCGAGCGAACCGAAGGTGTGAAGGAAGGAGTCATAAACACTCATTCCGCCTAGACACAGCAGAACAACCTGCACAAGCGTAAAGACAAGATAGAGTTTATATAAATTCTTCGCAGTATCCGAAAATCGTGCAGTAAGCTTATCCTTAGTCGGACCGGGTGTTTCTGCATTCGCAGCAATTTGTCCATTAATTCCCAATACCGGCATCAATGCCATTACGAAGACGATAATTCCCATGCCTCCCAGCCAGTGCGTAAAAGAACGCCAAAACATGATCGACTTAGGAAGAACTTCAACATCCGTTAAGATTGAGGCACCTGTTGTACTGAAGCCGGAGCAAGATTCAAAAAAAGCATCTGCGGCGGAGGAAATCGCACCGGAAATTAAGAATGGCAGAGCTCCGATTACAGAGCAGACAAGCCATGCTGTCGATACAATCAGAAATCCGTCGCGTACCTTGAACTTTGCGTCAGCAGGTTTCACTCCGAGTCTGATAATTATGCCTGCAAGAGCACAACTACCGCTTACAAGCAAAAAAGCAAATTTGCAACTGTCTTCATCATAGTAAAACGCAAGAAAAAGGGGAATCAAAAGAGAAGCCGCCATCAGCAAAAAAACCGCGCCTTGAATTCGTATAAAGTTTTTAAATACGGCATTCATCGTCTATTGAAAATCCTTTCTATGCTCTTACTTTATATTACATAGTACTCATTTGTACTATAATAAAAATCCACGTTTGGTTGTCATCAGTTTTTCCAGTTCACCGATGTCGGAAAGCAGGCAGAAAATCGTGACTTTGTCATCCGCCATAATTTTCGTATCTCCGTTTGGAATAATCACTTTCGGACCTCTGTGAATCGCAGCAACCAGAACACCGTCAGGAAGTTTGACATGCTTTAGAGGTGTATTTGCCAGCTTCATATCCTCGCTTGCTATAATCTCCATAATTTCTGCCTGTCCCTGAATCAGCAGATAGGAGATAATCCTCTTGGAGCCTTGGATGTAGCGCAAAATATTACTTGCAACGATGTCGAGCGGATTCAGCACCATGTCGACCCCCATGCGTTCAATTAAATCTTTGTAGCTTTGGCGGCTTACCTTAGCGATGACATCCTCGATATTGCGCTGCTTAGCAATGAGCGCAAGGAGAAGGTTTTCCTCGTCCAGCCCTGTTGCAGCAACGAAAGCATCCATTTCATCAAGATTTTCCTCTTCTAAGAGGACGCTGTCCGTGGCATCGCCGTGCAGCACCATGACATCGTCAAGATGTGTGGAGAGGTAGTAACAGCGTTCTTTGCTCTTTTCAATTAACTTTACGGAAACTCCGAACTCAGAAAGCTTGTCTGCAAGATAATATCCCGTTTTACCGCCGCCGGCAATCATAACCTTCTGCAAATCCGTATATTTTCCTTTTTCGTAGACTTTGCGGTGAAGTTCAGCAATCTGATTCTTTTCACCGATGAGATAGACCGTGTCTTCGGCCTCAATTGTCGTCTGTCCGTGCGGAATGATGATTTTTCCGTTTCGGGAAAGGGCAATCACCAACATATTCGGCAGCACCTTGCTGACTTCCACCATGGAAAGGTCAATCAGCCGCGGCAGGCGTTTTGCCTTAAACTGCACGAGAGAAACCTTTCCGCTGGAGAAAATGCCGTTTGTAAGTGTATATTTTTCAACTAAGTATTTGTAAATTTCAAGTGTAATGCCAAGATCCGGGTTGACGATGTGGTCGACATTCATCGTTTCCTTAATGAAATCTATCTGATTCATGTGTTCAGGGTCGCGAACCCTTGCAATGACCTTCGTGCATCCTAATTTCTTCGCAAAAGAAGCAATCACAATGTTTTTCTCGTCGCTGTCCGTGCAGGCAATCAAAAAGTCGAAGGTGTTGATGGATTCCCGCCTTAAAAGGCTGATCTGCTTGGCGTTGCCACAGGCAACAAGCACATCATACTGCTGTGAGATTTTATTCAGTATTGTTTCATTTTTATCGATAACCGTGATGGAGTGATTTCCGCCGACCAATGCATTGACAATTTTCAGTCCGAGTTTTCCGGCGCCGACTACCGCAATTTTCATAAATTACCTCCTAAATTTGTGCGACTACATAATATAGCACAAATATCAGAATATCAAAATAGTGTACTCTATATTTTAGCATATTTTAAACAATTTGCAAGTCCTTGAAATTTATTGTAGAATATATCATAAGAAAAGACTTATGGGGGTTAAAAATGGGTATGTTTATTGCGGAGAGCGTAAGCGATGAAATTCTCAGAAAAAGCAGAGATACCAGACTTATAGCACTGGATCTGGACGGAACAACGCTCACAAGAGAGGGACTTTCCAGGAGAACCAAGGATACACTTGAAACGGCAATTTCAAACGGAATCGATGTTGTGATTGCCACCGGCAGGGTTTTCAGTGCCCTGCCCGAGAGGATACATAAGATTAAAGGAATGAAACGCATCATCACATCAAACGGCGCACACATCACGGATGCAAAGACGGGGACTTTCATATACTCCAACTATGCCGATGAACATGCGATTATGCGCGTGCATGATGTGCTCAGCAAGGAGAAATATCCGGTGGAGGTGTTCACGGAAGGCAGGGCCTATATCGACCGGGCGGTTTACGACGATCTTGCGAAGAACGGTTCTACCTACATGAGCCCCAAATATGTTCTTCGTACAAGGACGCCCGTTGACGGCATCTATGATTTTCTCGAAGAGCACAGACACAAAATCGAAAATATAAACATTCATTTTGAATTTTTTGGCGAAAAAGATGCAATGTTTGAAACACTTTCGCAGCTTCCCGGCATTACGGTGACATCCTCTTTCTCACACAATCTCGAAATCGGCGGCGCAACCACGAGCAAGGCTACGGCACTTAGGGAAATCTGTCTTGAAAGCGGAGTTGCCATGGAGAATGTGATGGCATTCGGAGACAGCCCCAACGACAGCAGCATGATAAGCGAAGCCGGAGTGGGCATAGCCATGGCGAATGCAACGGAAGATGTGAAGGCAGCAGCTGACTGTATCACTCTCAGCAACAACGAGGAAGGTGTTGCATATGCCATAAGAAAATTGATTTTCGGAAAGCTCTAAAATCGTTCTCTCGGAAAACACCGGGAGAATTTTTTCTTGACACTTCATGTAATATAATGTAAAATAAGTTAAAAATTACAATGAAGAGGCGGAGAATGAACCGAAAGGAAATCGGAGAGGCAGGAGAAAGTCTGGCATGTGAGGTTTTGTGCAGGCAGGGATACCGGATTTTGTGCAGAAATTACAGATGCCCATACGGGGAAATCGATATTATTGCAGGCAAAGGAGGAAAATTGATTTTCGCGGAAGTCAAGACGAGGCTTTCCGACGGATTCGGGGCAGGCAGAGATTCTGTAGGGAGTACGAAACGCAGCCGGATTCGAAGGGCTGCAGGGTATTTTCTCACGCATTCGAAGGGGCATTATGACAGCGTGGATTTTCAGGTTATAGAAATCCATGTGGCGCAAATTTGCGAAAACGAGTTTTAACAGGGGGGACGGATATGCTTTTTACAACCAAAACAGCGGCGCTGCTGGGAATAGAGGGCGTGGCAGTCAATACGGAGATTGATGCGGGCAGAGGGCTGCCGACATTCCATGTGACGGGGCTTGGCGATACGGCGGTGAAAGAGGCTGCGGACAGGGTGCGAAGCGCTATCCTGAACTGCGGATTTTCTTATCCGAGAGGCAGGATAACGGTCAATCTTTCTCCGGCGTGGATACACAAAAAGGGAAGTCATTACGATTTTTCCATCGCAGCCGGGCTTCTTGCCGCGGAAGGAATCATAAAAGGAGAAGCGATTGCGAAGAAGGCGTTTATCGGGGAACTGGGGCTTGACGGAAGGATTCTTGCAGTGCGGGGAATTCTGCCTATGGTTAGTGCGCTTTCCAGCAAGGCAGAGGAAATTTATCTTGCGGAGGAAAACTGCCGGGAAGCATGGCTGGCGGCGGACGGAACCAGGCTTAAAATCTGCCCGGTAAAGAATCTGAGTGAGGCAGTGGAAGTGCTGAACGGTACAAAGAAAAAGATATATTTTGAATTGCAAAGCGGCGAGGAACCGTTGACTGTGGATGTGCCGAACTTTTCGGAGGTCAAAGGACATTGGGCGGCGAAGGAAGCGATTGTTACTGCGGTGGCGGGCGGACACGGGCTTCTCATGTGCGGGCCGCCGGGAACCGGAAAAAGCATGCTTGCCCGCAGAATCCCCGGAATACTGCCGCCGATGACCAAAAAAGAAACCCTGGAGACAGCGATGGTATATTCGCTGCTCGGAAGGCTGGATGAAACCAGACCTTTTCTTTCGGAAAGACCGTTCAGGCAGATTGATAAGCAGGCAAGCCGTGCAGCTATTTTGGGAGGCGGAGTGCAGCCGCTTCCGGGTGAAGTTTCACTTGCACACAACGGGATTCTTTTTATGGATGAATTTTTGGAGTTTTCCCGCAGCCAAATCGAACTGCTGCGCCTGCCGATAGAAGAAGGCAGGGTGACCATCCACCGCAGAGGAAACAACTATGTTTTTCCTTCACGATTTACGCTTGTTGCGGCAACAAACCCTTGCAAATGCGGATATTGGGGTGACCCGGACAAAGCGTGCAGCTGTACGCAGACGGAAATCGAAAAATACAGGGGAAGACTTTCGGGGCCGATTGCGGACAGAATCGACATGTTTCTGGAAATAAACCGGGTTGATTACAGAGCATTAACCGGAACAGCGTCGGAGTCCACGGAGGAAATGGCAGAGCGTGTTTTGCGTGCAAGGGAGATTCAAGAAAAGCGGTTTTGCGGCCGCAGGCTCAGTCTCAACGCACAGATGCAGGAAAGCGATTTAAAGAAGTTTTGCGAGCTCGGCAGGAAAGAGACCGCATTTATGAAAAAAATCTATGAAAAACAGCATTTGAGCCCGAGACGGTATCACAAAATACTGAAAACCGCAAGAACCATTGCGGATGTCAGGGGAAGTAACGAAATCGAAGTTTCGCATCTTTCGGCGGCACTTGGATATACGAATTTTTAAATTGGAAAAACGGGGAATAATTATGGAGGAAATTAATAAGATAATTACTGTAAAAAAAGGGAACAGGGATTACCCGGAAAGTTTAAGCACGCTTGAGGATGCTCCGGAAACGCTTTACTGCATCGGAAACATATCGCTGATGAAAAAAACCTGCATCGCTGTGGTAGGGTCAAGAAAATGTACCGAATACGGAAAGCAGACAGCCATGAATATAGGAAAGACGGCGGCACAGAACGGGATTGTAACCGTGAGCGGCATGGCAAAGGGGATCGACTCTTTTGCGCACATAGGTGCTTTGCGAAACGGCGGGGAAACGATTGCCGTTCTCGGATGCGGACCGGATGTCTGCTACCCGGCATCAAACCGCAGTTTATATGAAGAAATAAAAGAAAAAGGGCTGATTGTTTCTGAAATTGAGCCGGGGAAGGCGCCCATGCCATACATGTTTCCGCGCAGAAACCGGATTGTATCCGGCCTTTCCCAAGCCGTGGTGGTGGCGGAAGCAGGAACCGGAAGCGGTGCACTTATAACCGCAGAACTTGCCGCGTCGCAGGGCAGAGAGGTGTTCAGCGTGCCCGGAAACATAAGCAGCTTTTGCAGCCTGGGAAGCAACAAACTGCTTATGGACGGTGCAAGGCCTATCGCGGTGATCGATGATATTTTTACAGAACTGGGAATACCACTCAAAAGCACGCCGGAGGAGATGGAAACTCTGGGCAGGGACGAGGCGATGGTATTTGAAATTGTGAAAGCAAACGGAGAAACAACCGTCGATTTTTTGTGCCGAAAATTGCAGAAGGATGCCTTTTACATAAACGGAATTGTGGGTGTTTTGGAAATAAAAGGACTGGTTACTTACAGTTTCGGGAAAATTTTTGTTGCAAAATTTTAAATTTCATACTATTATATGTTTTTATAAGAAAAGAAATTTTGGAGGAAAAATGGCAACTGCAAAAACGACTGCAAAAACGCAGACAAAAAAAGCCACACCGGGAAAAACTCTCGTGATTGTGGAATCGCCGTCCAAGGCAAAGACAATCGGCAAATATTTAGGTTCATCATATAAGGTAATCGCATCAGTGGGGCACATACGGGATCTGCCCAAAAGCAAACTCGGAATCGACATTGAAAACGATTTTGAGCCGAATTACATTCCGATCAGAGGCAAAGGTGACTTAATCAAGGAATTGAAGAAAGAAGCAAAGGCTGCTAAGAAAGTCTATCTTGCAACTGACCCGGACCGCGAAGGAGAAGCAATTTCATGGCATTTGGCATATCTGCTCGGAATCGACGCAAATACGCCGTGCAGAATCGTGTTCAATGAAATTACAAAAGACGCAATCAAGAATGCGGTAAAGAATCCAAGACCGATCGATTTGCGGCTGGTTGATGCACAGCAGGCAAGGAGAGTTTTGGACAGACTTGTAGGCTATCAGATAAGCCCGCTCCTTTGGCGCAAGATAAAGCGGGGACTGAGTGCTGGAAGAGTTCAATCCGCGGCGCTCAAGATTATATGCGACAGGGAAAACCAAATTAAGGCTTTCGAGCCGAAAGAATACTGGAACATAAACGTTGCTTTCAAGAAAGGAAAGACTTTTACAGCAAAGCTTGCTGAATATAAGGGAAAGAAAATCGCAATCGGAAGCAGAGAAGAGTCCGACCGCATACTGTCGGATTTGGCAGCGGGAAGATACATCGCATCCGAGATAACCAAAAAACAGCGAAGCCGCAAGCCTTTTGCGCCGTTTACGACGAGCAGCCTGCAGCAGGATGCTGCCAACAAATTGGGCTTTACCACCAAAAAGACAATGATGGTTTCCCAGCAGCTTTATGAAGGTGTTGAAGTAAAAGGACAGGGCACGGTGGGTCTTGTAACCTACATCAGAACGGACTCCGTAAGAATTTCTGCCGAAGCCAAGGCAATGGCAAAACAGTATATCGAAGACAACTTCGGAAGCAGATATGCGGCGAATAATATATACACAAATAAGAAAAAGGACATCCAGGATGCACACGAAGCCATAAGGCCAAGCAGAATTACGCTGGATCCGGAAAGTATCAAAGATTCCTTGACAAAGGAACAGTACAGTCTTTACAAGCTCATATGGACGCGATTCCTTGCCAGCCAGATGGCAGCTGCGGTGTTTGACGGCATGCAGGTTAATATCACAAACGGTGACTATTGCCTCAAGGCATCCGGCTCGAAGCTCGTATTTGACGGTTATCAAAAGATTTACGCACCGAACCTCGAGGAAGATAAGGATAAGCTTCTTCCTGAAATCGAAGAGGGAGAAGAACTGAAAGCAGAGAAGGCGGAAGGGGAACAGAAGTTTACGGAACCGCCGGCAAGATTTACCGAGGCAAGTCTTGTAAAAGAGCTGGAAGAGCGAAATATCGGAAGGCCGAGTACCTATGCACCGATTATTGCCACAATCCTCGAGCGCAAGTATATCGTTCGTGAGAAAAAAGTATTGGTTCCGACGGATCTCGGATTTGTTGTTACGGGTCTGATGGAAGAATACTTCAAGGAAATCGTTGATGCAGGCTTCACCGCCGAAATGGAAGACAAGCTGGACGATGTGGAAGCCAAGGATTTTGACTGGAAGAAAATTATCAGAGACTTCTACGGACCGTTCAAGGAAGAGCTCGACATTGCGGACAAAGCAATTGAGCGCGTTGAAATCCCGGACAGACCGAGCGATGAAGTGTGTGAAGTATGCGGAAAGCCGATGGTAATCAAATCAGGCAGATTCGGGGACTTCCTCGCCTGCAGCGGCTATCCGGAATGCAAAAACACCAAGGCAATCGTGAAGTCCATCAATGTGAAATGTCCGGACTGCGGAAGAGATATCGTTGCGAAGAGAGGTCGTTCGGGAAAGATTTTTTACGGCTGCAGCGGTTATCCGGAATGTACCAGAGCATATTGGTATAAGCCGACAAACAAAAAATGTCCCGAATGTGGAGAACTTTTACTGGAAAAACACACAAAGACCACGAAATACGCATGTTCAAATGCTAAATGTGGATATAAAGAGTGATAGGGGAGGTAACGAAATGATAGAGTTTCATGCAACCACAATCTGTGCGGTAAGACGCGGACCGGATGATATATGCATCGGCGGTGACGGCCAGGTTACTATGGGTGAACATACAATTATGAAAAACGGCGCAAAGAAAGTCAGAAAGATTTACAAAAATACGGTAGTGACAGGCTTTGCGGGTTCGGTGGCGGATGCGTTTGCACTTACCGACAAATTTGAAAAGAAGCTGGACGAACATTCAGGCAATCTCAAGAGAGCGGCGGTTGATTTAGCTCAGATCTGGCGCTCCGATAAGGGAATGAGAAGCCTGGAAGCTTTGATGATCGTGGCGGATAAGGACAATATGCTCGTCATTTCCGGAAACGGAGAGGTCATCGAGCCGGATCAGGATTTCGTAGCAATCGGCTCGGGCGGCAATTTTGCATATTCAGCGGCAAATGCTTTGTTCAATAATACCGATATGGATGCAGAAGCAATCGTAAGGGAATCTCTGCGTATTGCAAGTTCCATCTGTGTATACACGAACAGCAATATTTCAGTGGAAAAATTATAAGGGGGATAAAAGATGGCAAGTAAATTGTATAGTATGACTCCCAAGGAAATAGTTGCGGAGCTTGATAAATATATCATCGGGCAGAAGGAAGCGAAGAAGTCCGTTGCAATCGCCCTCAGAAACAGATACAGAAGAAGCCTTCTCTCGGAGGAAATGAGAGAAGAAATCACACCAAAGAATATTTTGATGATGGGTCCTACCGGCTGCGGTAAGACGGAAATCGCAAGACGACTCGCAAAACTAATGGACGCGCCTTTTGTTAAGGTTGAGGCTACCAAGTTCACGGAAGTCGGCTATGTCGGCAGGGATGTGGATTCCATGGTCAGAGATCTCGTGGAAGCTTCCATGCGTGTGACGAAGCAGAGCAAGCTCGAAGAAAAATATTCGGTTGCGGATAAGATTGTAGAAGAAAAACTGGTGGAAGCAATCATTCCGGGCAAAAACAAGAAAAAACCGGGACAGCCGAAGAATCCGTTTGATTTTCTGATGAACAGCGGAGGATATACAAGTCAGAAGCAGCAGTATCTTGACAGCCAGACGGCGAAAGAAGAAGCTGCACCTGAAGACAACAGCGTGGAAATGGCAAGAGAGCAGGTTAGAGAGCAGCTGCGTCAGGGACTTTTGGAAGAGCAGTATGTGGAAATCGAAGTGACCGATACGCCGAAGGGAAACCAGTTGGACATGAGCAACGAAGGCATGAGCATCGCCATCGGAAATATTTTCGGCGATATGATGCCGCAGAAGACCAAGAAGAAAAACTGCAAGGTTAAGGATGCAAGAAAGATTCTTCGTGAGCAGGAAGCGCAGAAGCTTATCGACATGGATCTGGTGACGGACGAAGCCATTGAAAATGCGGAGCAGAACGGCATTATCTTCATCGACGAAATCGACAAGATTGCCTCCGGTTCCCGTATGAGCTCCGGTGCGGATGTTTCCAGAGAAGGCGTGCAGAGAGATATTCTTCCAATCGTGGAAGGCAGCGTAATCAACACGAAATACGGTCCGGTTCGTACCGACCACATTCTTTTCATCGGCGCAGGTGCATTCCATATCGCAAAGCCGACGGACCTGATTCCTGAACTTCAGGGGCGCTTCCCGATTCGCGTTACGCTTGACAGCCTGACGAAAGAGGATTTCGTAGAAATTCTTACGAAGCCTGAAAACGCTCTGATCAAGCAGCACAAGGCTTTGCTGGAAACGGAAGGAATCGAAGTGGAATTTACCGAAGGCGCAATCGACCAGCTTGCAACGATTTCCTATGTTATGAACGAACAGACGGAAAACATCGGCGCAAGAAGACTGCACACGGTACTCGAAAAACTTCTGGAAGACATTTCGTTCAACATTCCGGAGATGAAAGAAGAAAAACTCGTCATCGACCAGAAATACGTAGAGGACAAATTCCAAGAAACGATTCATGCCGAAGATCTGGATAAATATATTTTATAACTGTATACAACACAAGACCCGAGCCGCGTGCTCGGGTCGAGGTTTAAAGAAATGGGAAAAGAATTTTTAGAGAAAATCAGAAAGCTCAACTGGGTTCTGAGTGAAAGCACCACGGGAAAGCTGTCCTACGCGGAACTGAGCAAAATGCTGAGTGAGGTTATCAATACGAACTTTTATGTAATCGACCGCCACGGCTTCGTTCTGGGCGGCGCGTATACGGAGGCTTCGGACAAATCGACTTTCGAGGATGAGCTTGGTTTTGAGAAGATTACGGACAGCGACAATTTAGGGCTTTTGCAGATTGAAAAGACGGAAGCCAATTTGATTGGACGGGATTTAATTCCGTTTTTTGGAAAGGACTACGGGATGATGGACAAGTACCACACTTTCGTGCCGGCTGTCTGCGGGGGCAAGCGCCAGGGAACCATTTTACTGGCAAAATATCACAAGCCGTTTACCGACGAAGAAATCGTGCTTGCAGAATACGCGGCGGCGGTTGTCGGCTTGGAAATCCAACGAAATATCCAGAGGGAGCTTGAGAACGAGAAAAAGCTGGAAATGGCACTTGACATGGCGTTTTGCACGCTTTCGCATTCGGAAAAGGACGCGCTCGACAGAATTTTGCGCGAGATGACGGAAGACGAGGGTAATATCGTGGCGAGCAAAATCGCGGCAAAATACGGGCTGACCAATTCGGTCATCGTGAGCGCGCTTAAGAAGCTTGAAAGCGCGGGGATTCTCGAGACAAAGTCACTCGGGATGAAAGGAACCTATATTAAGATTTTGAATCCACATGTAAGAAGTTTGATATGAATTGACGAATAGGTTGCAATTTAGTAAAATATAAGTGAAACAGATAAGTAATAGAGGAGAGAAAAAGATGTCTGAGTTGCAAAAGAATATGGCAGATTATTTTGTAATTTGTGTAAATGAATTTGCTAAAAGATATAATTTGGGTGTAAAAGATGCATTCCTTTATTTGGATAAATATGACGGATTAAACTTCCTCGAAGAATTTTATGATGTGCAGCATACATTGTCGTTTGACGAAACTGTGGACAATTTAACTATTGTTTGTCGGAGACATGGGGGTGAAGTGTCATGATGCTTTATCATGGGTCAAATGTTGAAAATGGCCGAAAATAAAACTGCTGTATATGGTGGAACTCCTGTAGTGACCATTTATGAAACTGATGATGCAGTAGCAGCAACAATCAGAAGGTTTCTAGGCGAAAAATTGGATGAAGAAGGGTTAAAGAAGAGATTGACATATAAGGAGTTGAGCAATCAATATTCTTTTCATACAGAAAAAGCTATTGCATATTTGAGAAAGGTTGGTGTGCTTAGTGAGTGACAAAGAATTTTTAATTGAAGCCAACATACAGGATATAATCAAATATATTATGACGGATTTAGGAGTGTCGATTAAGGAAGCGATGCGTAGATTTTATATGTCAGAGATATTTGAAAAGCTACAGGATACCAAGACTGGCTTGTATTTGGAAAGCCCTGCATATATATATGAATTATACAAAAATGAAGCGAAAAACGGCAGATTAATCCAAGAAGAAATATAGGCTTATTAATAGAATTATGTGTACAGGGGCTCTCAAGAGCCCCATTTGTGGTTATTTCAAGTATTCACCCGGATCAATCGGCTCGTCGTCAAGCCAAAGTTCCAGATGCAGATGCGGGCCGGTAGACATACCCGTACTGCCGACGGTTCCAATCTGCGAGCCGGATTTAATCTCATCTCCCACAGAAACTTGCATTTCTTTCAGGCAGGCATAGACTGTGCTGAAACCGTCGGTATGATCGATTATGATATAGTTTCCACGCGATGCACTAAACTCTGCGGTTCTTACTTTGCCATCCGCTGCGGCAAGCACAGGAGTCCCTTCTTCAGCAATATAGTCGATACCGTCATGTGCCGGAACTTCTTCGATATTGGCATTTTTCGCTCCAAACGGGAAGCTAATTTTAAAAGAGGCAGCATCGGCAGGTGCTTTCAGCAAAAATAAATTTCCAAGACTGAATTTTTTCACGGCATAAACGCTTCCACATCCCAAAAGTAGAATCAGCGCAACTGTGACTGCAAGCGTCAGACACTTTCTCGAAACTGTCGGCTCTCGTTTGTTTTCTTTTTGATTCATTTTTTCCAAAATCCTTTCCGGAGTATCCTCAGGAGCTTTCAGATTTTGAAAGGCCTTCTTCATTTTTTCCTTATCACTCATATGGATACCTCATCTTCCAAGTACTTTCTGAGTTCTTTTCTTGCGCGAGCAAGCCTTGTTCCGACCGTTCCTTGAGGAATTTCCAAAAGCTCTGCAATTTCATGTATCTGATACCCCTCAAGGTAATACAAAATTACCACAATGCGCTTTGCTTTGTCCAACCGCATAACAGCTGTAAACAAATCCTGATAGGATTTTTCCTCAAACGCCAGGCGATCTGCGTAGTCGCTGATATTTTCCTGTTTGTGAGGCAGTCTGCGCCAAAACTTACGACATTCGTTGCAAGTGACCTTTGCAAGCCAGTTTTTTATATGAGATTGACTCTCAAAGACATAGTCCGTTTCGTACAGCCGCAGAAGCACATCTTGTGTGACATCTTCCGCATCCGACTGCGATTTCAGAAAACTGAAGGCAATACGAAAAATCATATCCATATGTTTTTCTGCAAGCAATTTGAACTCTTCCGTACCAAGCATTAAATTTCTCCCTTGAAAAGCTTTTCTACTTGTATTATCCATAAGAGTGCCGTTTTTTTTCACTTCTTTTAAATTTTTTTCTAGAAAACACTTTTTATCAGGAAAAACAGCACGGGAACGAGCAGGGAAGGGAGCAGGTTCATCGTCTTAAAGTCCTTGATTTTCAAAATCGAAATGCCCGAGGCCGCAATCAGAAAGCCGCCGACAATCGAAAGCTCTGTCATAAACGGGTCGGAAATAAATTCCGCAAGGAATCCAGCGCCAAGGTAGATTCCGCCCTGCCACAGAAAAAGAACAACCGCGGCGGCTGCGATTCCGATGCCATAGGTGGATGCCAGAACCATAGAGGTTACAAGGTCAAGCGTTCCGTTTGTAAAGAGAAAGGTTTCGTCTCCGTATATTGCACTTTGAATCGGTCCGAGTATGGAAAGCGTTCCGATGCAGAAAAGCAGAATCGCGGTGGAAAGCCCCTGTCCGAGTCCGCTTCCTCCTTTTTTATCTACAAGGCTTTGAAATTTACCGTCGATGTCAAGGCTTGTGCCGACAATGCTGCCGAGCGCGAGGCTGACGATGAACAAAACCGGAAACTGACTGTCCGGCATATTGTTGACGATGGAATTGATGCCGATTCCGCAGGCGGCAAGCCCCATCGCATCGAAAAGCACGGTCTGCTGCTTTTCCTTAAGTCCTTTTTTCAGGAAGCTTCCGACGATGCTTCCGATAATAATCATGGCTGTATTGTAAATGGTTCCGATCATGGCAGACACCTCCTCAAAGTTTTCTGAAAATTCATATTTTGATTGTACACTTTTTCTTAATTATTTTCATCAAAAGGCACATAATAGCCTTCTTCCTGACGCTTGACCGCCTGCTTCTGCGTTTTCGCAATGGCATCTTCGTATCCTGTGAGTGCGGCAAAGGGCGCAAACTGTGCCGCCCGCGCACTGCGAGGCATACGGGGGTGCTTTTTTGATTCCGGATGCGGAAGAGGAAGGATGTCTGCGTATTTGCTTTTTCCGTTTTTTTCAGGGTTTTCAATCATGCCTTGTGTCCTCCAATCTGTGCGTTGCGCTGCATTGCCGTCGCGCCTTCTTCCAAGTCTCTGCCTTTGACAACCGCATTTTTTCCGAATTTCTGTTTGATGTCCAGCAGCGCCTGCTGGATGTTTTTTTCGCTTTCCGCATCTTGCGGCGTTTCATTTGAAGGTGCAGCCGGGCTGAACATATCAAGCTGTACTCCGCTTTCGGCAGTGAAGGCAGAAGAGGAGATTTTCGCAGACGATGCCGATTCCGGCACAACATGGTTAGCGCAGATTGTCAGGCGACGGATCGTCAAAGACGGATTTCCGATTTCGCGGTAAAGGGAAGAAAGCGCCGCTGTGATTTCCTGCATGGAGGAAGTGGGGTGCGTAAGATTCGCCGTTCCGTGCGCGTGCTTGGGAATCTTCCGACCGTAGCGGTCAATCGTCGTCTGACCGGAAAAAGCCGCTGCATCCACATTGTCGATGTCGTAACCCACAGTCAGAACGAGCTGGTCTGTGGTCAGTTTTTTCTCAAACAAGCCCAAAGCCATGTCTTCCGCCATTTCGCAGAGCACCAGATGCGCCTTTTCGAAATCATAAGGATATTGCAGAACCTGACCGGAGCTTATGCTGTTTGACTCCGGGCGATAGGCTTTGATTTCTGCCATCGTGCAAGGCTCGAATCCCCATGCGTGGTCAATCAGAAGCTCCGCATTGACTCCGAAAAGTTTGTAAAGCAGGTCCTCGTTGTGAAAGTCGCTTGGCTTGCCGACAGAGCAGCGGGCAATATCGCCCATGGTGTGTATTCCTACCTTCGCAAGTTTGGAAGCATAGCCTCGTCCTATACGCCAGAAATCCGTGAGCGGCATGTGGCTCCAAAGAAGCCGTCTGTATGACATTTCGTCAAGTTCGGCAATCCGCATTCCGTTTTCGTCCGCCGGAACGTGCTTGGCGTAAATGTCCATGGCAATTTTAGAAAGGTACAGATTCGTGCCGATTCCCGCCGTTGCCGTAATTCCGGTCGATTCGAGAACATCTGTCATCATCCGTATCGCAAGCTCGCGTCCCGAGAGTCCGTACAGCCGCAGATAATCCGACGCTTCGATAAAAACCTCATCAATCGAATAAACATGAATGTCCTCCGGAGCCACATACTTCAAATAAATGTCGTAAATTTTGGAGCTGAGCTCAATGTAATGCGCCATGCGGGGCGGAGCAGCGATGAAGTCAAGCGCGAGGGAAGAGTCCGCGGCAAGCTCCGCCGCATCACAAGATTTACCCGTAAAATTTTTTCGGTGCGCTTTCGCAAGCCGAAGAGCATTCTCTTCTTTTACATTTTGGATGACTTCAAACAGGCGTGCTCTCCCGGGAATCCCGTAACGCTTCAGGGAAGGGGAAACCGCAAGACAGATGGTTTTTTCCGTGCGGCTTGCATCCGCGACCACGAGATTGGTGGTCATCGGGTCAAGACCGCGGCTCATGCACTCCGCCGACGCATAAAAAGACTTTAAATCGATGGCGATGCAGCATCTCTGATTTTCCATTTTGCGAAGTCCTCCTTTCCTTGCAGACCGCTCTGATTTCAAAATAAAACAGAAACAAATGTTCTTAAATAAATTATAGCAAGGACAAAGTTATCTTTCAAGCGGTATTCTTTGACAAAAAATAATATTTTTTGCAAAACATCTTGACTTGAACATTGGTGTTTGATTTATACTATTACTATAGAAAACATCCGAATACGAAAGATGGGAGATAAAAAATGAGTAAGAAAAAGAAATTATTTACATTGTTCTTGGCATTGACCGTGGTATTTACCATGTGCTTTGCCGCAGTTCCGGCGTACGCAGCATCCGGAACCGCAATCACGAATGCCGACGAACTCAAGGCGATGAGTGCAAACGGCAATTATTATCTGGCAAGTGACATCGAAGTGCCTGCCAATCTGATCCTGTTCACAAGCTATGATGCTCCGTTCACCGGCACCTTGGACGGCAACGGACACGCGATCAAAGGCTATACCTACACCGCAAGCGCAGACTGGACTGAGCAGGCCGCATTGTTTGGCTACGCGAAAAAAGCAACTTTCAAAAATCTGAAAATGACGAATGTCAACATAAGCCTCAATCAAGCAGGAACCGCAGCTGCGCTGGTTGCAGCTTCCGAGAACTGTAAATTCACCGATATCAGTGTTTCCGGCAAAATTGTCGGCAAGTCTTTGAACACAGCCGCAGGCATCGTTGCCTACAGCTATGCAGGCGGCACGCTGACAAACTGCAAAAACAGCGCGGACATTACAATTACCAACGCTGATGAAGGAAGCAGCGCAGCGGGGGTTGCCGGCTTCATCGGCTCGACAGGTTCCATGAAAAACTGTTCCAACAGCGGTAAAATCAGCATCAGCGGCAGCATCGAGGCAGCGTCGATCAGCGCAGCAGGCGTTGTGCTCGGCGTTGGAAAGGCAACCTCCTGTAAAAACTCCGGCACGATCAGCGTGTCGGCGATCGGAAACGGAAGCATGAACGACGAGTGTATTGCTGCAGGGGTTGCAGCTGAAGTCGATACCGCAGTTTCCTGCAGCAATACCGGTAAGGTCAGCATGAACGCGACCGTCGAAGCCGTAGCCCCGCACCGGGTAGGTGGTGTCTTTGGCTCGGTAACCAAATCGGCAAGCAAATGCTACAACAAGGGCGCAGTCAGCTTCAGCGGCAAATCCCACCGGGGTCTTTATGTCGGCGGGCTCGGTGCATATCTCCCGAAAGTCAGCCAGTCCTACAACAAAGGCGCTGTCACTGTGAAATTGTCCGATGCAAGGAAAGCAGAGGAAAATAAAATTGGCGGTGTCAGCGGCGCAGTCGTAGATATGCGCAACTGCTACAACACAGGCAGTGTAACGGTAACAGGCGTTGCTTTTGTCGGCGGTATTTCCGGCTATGCAGATCCTTGGGATAATAAGGTCGTAAACAATTACAATACCGGCAAGGTCAAAGCCTCCACAAAGGGCACGTTCAAAGGACAGGTTATCGGCGGTTATGAGGGCGCAGAGATGGTGCAAAAACGCAACATCTACGATAACTACTACACCGGCTCAGGAAAGGCTTACGGCTGGGGATTCGTTACATGGCATAAATGGGTTGCCAAGGCCAGCAAAGTTTCTTCCATCAAAGCGGCAAACTGCCCGAAATTAAGCTCCAAATACTGGACGTATTCCTCCAAGTACGGCAGAATGATCCTCAAAAATAACAAAGAAAAATAAGAAAACGAAAGAAATATACACGAATAAAAAAGGAGACGGCTTATCATGAGAAAAAACAGAATACTGACTGTTTTCTTAACAATTGCTGTTATATTCACCATGAGCTTTGCAGCGTTGCCTGCATACGCGGCATCGGGAACCGCAATCACAAACGCGGACGATCTCAAGGCTATGGAAAATAACCCGAGCGGCAGTTATTACCTGGCAAACGACATTGAAGTGCCGGAAGGCCTGTCATTGTTTACGGACTCAAGAACTCCGTTCACAGGAACATTTGACGGAAACGGACATGCCATTAAGAATTATACTTACAGCACGACGACAGAAGATCTCATGCACGCAGGTCTGTTCTGCCGTACCAAAAATGCGTCATTTAAAAATCTGACTATGACGAATGTCAATATTTCCGTGAAGTCCGGCGGAAACTTTGCGGCGCTGGCTGCATACGGTCAAGGCACTGCATTTGAAAACATCACGGTCTCCGGCAAGCTCAGTGCAAGCGGTATTGTCAATTCCTTAGGCGGTATCGTTGGCAGCTTAAGCGGCGGCAGTCTCACAAAATGCACGAACAAAGCGGATGTTACCATCACAGGTGCCGCAGGCGCTACCGCAGCAGGTGTCGTTGGCGCGGCAAGTGCCAATACGACCATCAAAAATTGCACCAACTCCGGCGCGATCAGCATCAGCGGTCCGATCGATGGGGGCAGAAGCTACCGCGCGGCAGGCATAAGCAATGTTGCAGGCACGGTGATTTCCTGCAAAAATACAGGAAATGTTTCTGTAAAAACCAGCGGCAGCATGGAAGGCGTTGTCAGTCTTTCCGCAGCAGGCGTTGTCGGAACATCGAGCAAGCAGATTACATCCTGCACCAACACCGGAAAGATTACCATGAATTCCACCGTTGAAGTGTCACGCAGCATCCTGATGGGAGGCGTTGCAGCAAACGCAGAGAACGCTAAAATCACGAAATCCTGGAACAAAGGCGCAGTTACCTTTAACGGAGTCGCTGAATACGGTGCTGTTGTCGGTGGGCTCGGCGCAATCACAAGCAATATCAGCCAGTCCTGGAATAAGGGCGCAGTCAGTGCAAAAGCCTCCCAAAATGAACTAGACGTTGTCGCCGGTGGTCTCGCAGGTACTGCAGTGGATATGCGGAATTCCTACAACACAGGCTCCGTTACCTTGAGCGGCGGCGGTTATGTCGGTGGTCTTGCAGGAAACGCAGGCGTCTTTGACCACCGTATCACAAACAACTACTCCACCGGAACCGTAAAAGCCTCCAACGGTGCGAAGAAGGGGCAGCTCATCGGTATCTACAGCGCAGGAGACGATAAGGCAAGTAACAAGATTTACAACAACTACTACACGAAGTCCGGCAAAGCTTACGGCTTCGGCTCTGTAGCGAAAAAAAGCGGGGCTGCAAAATCACAAAAAGTTGCTTCCATCAAGGCAGGAAATTGTCCGAAACTCAGCTCGAAATACTGGACATATTCCTCCAAGTATGGTAGAATGATTCTCAAGAACAACAAGGAAAAATAACAATTAAACTCGCCGCCGGGTGAGAAGTGCTAATTTAAGCGACGGATTTCGTATCGTTAGGCCTTAGAAGATACGGAGTGCGTCGCTTTTATAATACTGGAGGTATAAAAATGTTTGCATATTATTGGCCAATCGGCTTATTGGTGCTTTCCAATGTATTTTATCATATCACCGCAAAATCAATTCCATCAGATGTAGATGCTTTTTTCAGCATGGCTGTCACCTATGTGGTGGGAGCAGTCGTATCCATCGCTCTGCATCTGACAATCGGAAACGGCGAAAGCCTCAGCACGCAGCTTTCCGGCTTGAATTGGGCACCGTTCGTGCTGGGACTTGCGGTTGTGGGACTTGAGGTCGGAGCGATTTTCATGTACAAAGTCGGCTGGGAAGTTTCCGTGGGAAATATCGTACAGGCAATCTTTGTTGCTATCGCGCTTCTCATTGTAGGCGTGCTGATTTATAAAGAGGCTTTGACGGTTACAAAAGTGGCAGGCATTATGGCGTGTCTTGTGGGAATTTATCTGCTCAATAAGTAGAATGCTTGTTAAAATCGCCCGTGGCGCTGCCTGCCGCGGCGTTCGTATGAAAAACAGAAGGAGCGGCTTGCCGCTCCTTTTTACATAATAAGATAACGTCTATAATTTTTCGATTTCTTCACAGGATAATCCTGTATTTTCAGCAATAATTTCGATTGGAATTCCTGCTTGTTTAAAATTTTTCGCAATTTCACGCTGTTTCTGCGCAGCACCGGCAGCCTCGCCCTCATAGTAGCCCGCCTTTTCGCCGTCCTCGTAGGCTTCGCGCGCGCGAATCTCCGCAAATTCTTCTACCGTAATTTCATTGAAAAGCATTCCCGTCACCTCCCGGCTGTGTTTTCGCAGAAAGTCCTCAATCAAACCCTCATCCATGCACTGCTTTACCGATGCATCGATGGCTTTCTTGAGGTCGCCGCCGTTTTCTTTGGATTCTTTCTTTATGTAGTAAAGCAGCTTGCTGTAGCCCAACAGCGACGGACTTTTCTGCAAGATTTCATTGTCTTTATTATAGTTTAAGTTAATGAAATTTACAACCAGTTCGATGGAATTTTCTTTTGGTGGTGCTAAAAAGCTATCGGAAAGTTTCAAAGTTTTCGTGCTCCACTTTTCGGTTCCGACATAGAATAAATAGAACTCCGGGGCAGGAAATTGCACTAACTTACTGCCGTACAGTCCTTCCTTTCCTGCAAGGTTTTCGAGTGAGCGGCTGACATAGCCGAGACTTCGCATTGGGATATTCCAATTGATGCTACTTTGGCACTCGGACATCACCAAATGACGCTTTTGAATGACGAAGCCGAGGTCATTATTTCGATCGACATAGAGGGCATTTTCAAGGGTGGTGTAGGTCAGCTCGGTATCGGGCGGCAGATTTTCACCTGTGATGGCGTTATAGAGTTCAATCGCTCTCTTCGGCTCGGAAAAGAGCAGGCAGAAGGTCGAATCTTTGTGGTTGCGGCGCGGTGCTTCTCCCATGCGAAGTTCGTCTGACTGTTTCGCTTTTTGATATGCCCCCTGTCAAGTAGACAGGTCAAATATCTAAAAATTTCTCTATTAAA